>ENA-OBIT01000087-OBIT01000087.1-metagenomes-genome-assembly--contig:-NODE-87-length-36750-cov-8.86529_pt1 | contig 36750 bp, 32 predicted proteins | sample MGYA00153386_OBIT01 | MGnify analysis MGYA00153386
GACTTTATCGCCCAATACGGCGACAATCCCCGTTATGAACTAATCGATGGAGAATTGCGCGACATGGAACCGACAGGCCCTCATGAAGCTGTAACGGGACAGATAATCGGCTACATGTTTGGTGAAATTCTGCGTTCGCGCCGCAACTGGATTGTCCCCAAAAATTGCCTCATCAAACCACCTGCGATGGCTGCTACCGCTTTGCGCCCCGATGCAATCGTGCTAGATGAAGCTAAACTCAGTCAAGAACCGCTGTGGCGAAAAGAACCGATTGTTTGTAACGGCAGTACGATTCAACTAGTCGTTGAAGTTGTCAGTACCAATTGGCAAGATGACTATGCTCGCAAAGTGGAAGAATATGCACTCTTAGGTATTTCTGAATATTGGATCGTAGACTATTTAGGCATCGGCGGGATCGCTTTTATTGGCAAACCAAAGCAACCAACATTTATAGTTTGTCAACTGATGGGAGATAGCTATAGCCAACAACAATTTCGACGGGGAGAGTCTATTTTATCGCCTACTTTTCCCGAACTTCAACTTCGGCTCGATGACATCATCCCGCGCCAGTAATTAGCAGCCGTCTTCCCCCTCATAAGCGGCTGAGTAGGTCGTTATAATTATTTGTCAAATTGATAACTGAAACCTAGCTGGCTGGGACTGCTTACCCGATAGTAAACGTCACTTTTGGTAGATAGGTGTAGATGTGACTTCGAGGGAGATTCCAAATCTTTAAGTCATCTAGGTCTCGATCGACACCAAATAGTAATTTACGATCCAAAATTTGGGCATACTAATCTCAGTCCTTCGATACATCTTATAGCGATCGGGTGAAGAGATGAGAATTTTGCCATGAGTACCCAATTAATCTTACAAGTTACCCCCGAAGATGAAGAGCTACAGCGTAAATCTGCGGAACTAGCAACACTCGAAACAGAATTAGTTCAAGGAGAGTTGGATTTAACCACCCTTCACGCTGAGTTACAGAATTTCGATCGCGAATATCAGCAAGTTATCGGTACTCGATATACAGAACTCGATCGCATCGAGGAGCAGATTGCTGAGTACATGGCATATCTGGAATCATCAACAGATTTTACCCCATCAGAAGATCTCAAAAAACTCTATCGAGAAGTCGCGAAACGCATCCATCCAGATCTAACTACAGATCCGGTTGAAAAAGTCCGCCGCCAAGAATTGATGGTTGCTGCCAATCAAGCCTATGAAGCGGGCGATATCGAAGCACTCAAGGCTATTCTACACAGTTGGGAAAGTAGCCCCGAATCAGTAAAAGGCGATGGAGTTGTAGCAGAATTAATCCGAGTAATTCGCAAAATCGCCCAATGTCGAGAACGATTATGTGCGATTAAACAAGAATTTAAAGCGGTTAAAGAAACAGAATTATATGAATTGAAATATAGATCTGACGCTGCTAAAGAAGCTGGACAAGATTTGTTAGCTGATATGGCTCAAGAGCTTGACGAGCAGATTAGACAGGCTCAGATAGAATTACAAGAAATTAAGGAACAATTAAACTGAGTGTGTAAATATGACTGCCGAAAATTATCAAAATAATACTGATTCTAGCGATCGATATATGACAAGATACTCTTCTCCTGTATTTAACAGAGGGCTAGAACTAGCAAAAAAAGTTTCTCTAGCCACACCCGATCGTCATCAGGAACAACTATTTTCTAATAAATTCATCCAAGATGCTGAATATTTTTACAATTTAGCCCTACCCCAAATATCACCATCAGAGTATCAACACGCACTTATAAATCTTCAACAAGCTCTCGATCTTAATCCAGACTATTATGAAGCTTATATTATTCGCTATTCTTTAATTTATATGCCTCTTGGGTACTATCAAGAAGCGATTAGTGATTGCACACAAGTTTTAAGGCTAAATTCTAAAAATGCCGAAGCAATAATAAATCGTGGTTGGGCTTATGCTCAACAGGGATATCATTTACAAGCATTACAGGATTACGATCTAGCCTTAATAATTAAACCCAATTTTGAAATAGCATATATGAATAGAGGACTATCATATATGAGATGCAATAATTATCAAAAAGCTATAGACGATTTTCAACAGGTTCTTAAAATAAATCCCCATAGTGCAGATGCCTATAATAATAAAGGGCTGATTTTATTGCATCTTGAGAAGTATCAAGATGCTTTGAGTAATTTGGAGAAAGCGATTCAAATTAATTCGGAACATGTACAAGCTTATTTAAATACAGGTCTATGTTACTTTTATCTAAACAATAATTTTTTAGTTGCAAAGAACTTTTCTAATGCAATCGACTTAAGCCCTGAGATTACCAAGGAGTACTTAACTCAATGGGATGAGGATGCCGATCGAGATGACAATACTTTATCATCCTATATTGCTTTAACATTGGTAAATGCAGGGGTAAACTTTCAAAAAAAATCCAACTATCAGAAGGCTTTAGTCTATTACAATCATGCTATAGTTCTAAATCCCGATCTTGAGAATGCTTATTGTAAACGAGGTGCTGTTTACGCACAAATAGGAGATATAGAAGCAGCAATCTCTGATTTTGATCGAGTTGTAGAATTTGGAAATGAGAATCCGTGGGCTTATCTTATGCGAGCAAAGCTTTATTATCAATTAGGATATAATTCTCAAGGAGAAAAAAATGACATAATAGCTTATATGCTTTTAGGAAATCAACTTTCAGCTTCTGGTAATTATACAGAAGCGATCGAATCTTACACGACAGCATTAGAAATAGATCCTAACAATAGTGAAGCTTACAACAGAAGAAGTACGGCTCGCTCGGCAATAGGCGATTATCAGGGCGCGATGGAAGATTTACAAAGAGTCAGGATAATTTAAGCTATGGATATTCAGAGAATTCAAGCAGTAAACAGCCAAATTACCTTAATATTAGATAATCCTAAATCTGTCAAGCTGCAAGTTAAACAAATCAATCTAGCCCAAAGGCAGCTCCGAATTATTAAGAAAGAAATCAATGCTTTCATTCGGACTATCAATCAAAATGCTAATCAATCTCATGCTGATAGTGTCATATCTGTTGGTTTAGATATTTTTGGTAAACGTAAATGGGCGGGCACAGTTAGAGCGGAAACACGACGGCAGCTCGAACGAGAGAAAATAGATGCACGTCAACCGTAGCTAGAGATTAAAGATTCGATCGATAGATTAATATTAGAGGGAGATAGACTGAAGCTGATAGCTGAAGAATACATCTTAACAGACAATTAATTACTATAAGTTTTCTTCTGCTAATGAGATTTGCTCCGCCAACCACCATGAGAAATATGGACTATCTAGCAATAACTTCAAACTTATTCCCCCTCAAAGGCGGTTAGTAAGTCTGCTGGTATGTCAGCATTGAAATCAGCAGGTACTTGGTATAGGGATCGTTCGCAAAGCGTGCGCCTAAGCGCAATCGATCCCCATACTACTACGCTTGTCCGACAACGGCTGATAATCTTCGCCTGCAAATGGTTTAAAGTCCCTTCCTGTCGCAGTAAGAGGATCGCATTCCACTGTCATGTGACATAGCAGTCGAAATTGCATTGGTGTTGGTGGTGGATTTACTCGATCGATCTCAACTTTAACTAGCAGGAGATTTTCTTGCAAAATAGGAAAAATCTCGTGGGATAGATATTGTGGACAATATCCCAAATTGTAACGATCCTCCGTGTGCAGCAATAAGGCTTTTGGATCGTAGGGATTTTGCAGATCGTGACTTAGATATAGATGTTGCGGTTGTAATTGGGCGGCTCGATCTAGCGAACATTTTGGCAAATACTGTAAGCCACGCACAAAAAAATAGGTGTGATAGCTGCCATTCTCGTCAATTTCTGGACAGGGAAAAACTTCATAACTATCGGTAGCTTTTCCCCCACCACTCCGCGCAAGTACCGTCATCGGATCGTCTTCACCTGCTGGAATATTTAAAGACTGGATGTATTTGGCATAATCGGGGCGAGAACGAGTCATTAAGCGATTAGAAAACAGAGGAAAAAGATGAGCCGAACTATAAACTTTTTCTAGAGTTGGTAAAGAGTAAACTTCATTGAAGCCATTAATCCTAGCCTTTTCAACTCCTTTAATGTAAAAAAAATGATATTCTGCGCCATCAAATTCTAAGCAGCCAATCGGAAACAAATGACGACTTTTGGGTTCTTGCCATGCTAGGAATAGCTTTTTCATAGTTGTTTGCGAAACTTTAATAATTTATTTTGATTATGAATTAATATTCTATGAGCAAATTCGATCGCCATTAGAGATATTCGACGATCGGGAATACGTTCCAACAATTCTAGGGTGCGATCGAATGATATGCTCTCTAATCGATCGAGCCATATACATGCAGCTTGGGGATAAAGTTTCGCAGCTTCGCAAAAGGCTTCAAACGTCTTGAGTCTTTTCTTGTTTCCAATCCTAACACAAAGATATGACTGGCATTTATCAGCATAAGCTTCGACAGAATAACCTCGATCTTGCGTCCTGAGTCTTGCCGCTCGGATTTGGTCGGGTTCATTTCTACCTAGACAAGAAGCATGGTCGTATGTTGGTGCTAAATAAAGTTTTTTGTCTAGTTCTACAAATCCCCAATTTTCATGATGGCGATCGCTATTGCCAATCCAAGCATCTAAAAGTAGGTAGCCAATAAAAGTATGTTGAACTTTGATAATATTGTCTATTGGTTCCCAACCTAAAGGTAGAGACACTTCTGAGTACTTAGCTTCTAGTCGATCGAAAGCACCAAAAATGCGATCGAGCGTATGCTGAGATAGATCCCTGGTATCTTTTGGATAATCTGGATGAATTCTCGTTAAAATTTCATTACCAAGGATGAGATTGCCATGCTCAGGCAGAAACGATCTAGAGATGATTCCATATTCACCATTACAGGTTGCTAATTCGTATTCAGCGTGGGGAAGTTTTATCAGCCCACACAATTCGGCGGCAATTTTTTCCGACCAATCCTCACCTGCTGTATTCGATCGAGATTTTTTATACAAGCACTGACCTAATCGATCGTGTCTGAGCCAAAACTTTTCCTTTGTTCCCAGTGATTCTTGTGCTTGGGCATCTTCTGGCGCAACTTCAACTATTTGAAATTTTTCACTCACACTAATTTTAGTCGATCGAGTTAAACATATTATACCGATCGCTTAAACACTACTGGTAGGGAAGCAATGTAAAATATCTCTAAGTTATCGATCGGGTGTGTGACCAAATGACTGAGATTCAGGCTGTGCTGTGTGGTTATTATGGCAAAGGTAATGGTGGCGATGAAGCATTGTTGGTATCGATGCTGGAGATGTTACCGCCAAATGTGAAACCTTTAGTATTGTCCGCCGATCCGCGTGCTACTTCCAAGAGCTATGGAGTCAGAAGTTACGATCGGATGAATAGCGGTGCGGTAATTCGCGCGCTCAGAGAGTCCCAAGTTTTAATCTTAGGCGGCGGGAGTCTGATCCAAGATGCGACAAGTCTGCGGAATTCGCTCTATTATGGGGGATTACTGGGATTAGCCCAACAGTTCGGACTCCAAACGATCGCCCTCGCGCAAGGAATTGGCCCGCTCAACCAGCCGCTGACGCGGTGGATTGCCAAACGTGCCTTTGGCAACTGTACGGCGGTAAGCGTCCGAGATCCAGCCTCTGCCGCATTGCTCTCTGGCTGGGGCATATCCTGTCAGATGGCTCCCGATCCAGTGTGGAGTATGGCGGCTACTCCAGTCCCCGAAATTGCGAATATTCCTCGCCCGAAAATCGCCGTTACCCTGCGATCGCATCCCAAATTGACAAATGAACGGCTAGACCTATTGACTAGAGCCGTAGTGGACTTGCAAGCCGCCACTGACAGTCATATTTTACTCGTCCCCTTTCAACTAACTACAGATCTCGATCTTGCCTCGCAAATTCAGGCAGAACTGACCGATAATAGTCAAGTAGTCACACTTACAGATCCCAAACAACTCAAAGGTTTATTTCAAGGCGTAGATCTGGCGATCGGAATGCGCTATCACAGTCTGATTATGGCAGCAGCAGAGGGCTGTAAATGTTGGGCGATCGGTTATGACCCAAAAGTCAGTAAACTAATGACAGAAATTGATATCCCTGGCTGGGAACTAGCCGATATCCCCACAGATGCAGGTGCGATCGCTCGATCCTGGCAACAACACCTCAAAACAGGAACGGCTCTGAGTTGGGCATCACTCCAAACCATCAGTCGAAAATCTCTCGCCCACAAGGATTTACTAACTGCGACGCTCGGTAAAATAGCCAGCAGTCAGAAAGTAGCCGATTAGCATTCTTATCCCCATCCACCCACTCACTCATCCATCCTGCCATGTCCCCAGCAGAACACAATCCCCACGACTTTGGCGCAGCCCCTCGTGACGAGCAGCGAGCCAAATCAGACCAATCGATCGAAACCATTTATACCACAGTTGAAGTGCAGCGAGATCGCACTGACTGGTTGACAGTAGTCAGCAATCTGCGGCAAATCAATCGTCAACTAGTAGAAGAAATTGCCAGATTAGAGGAAGCTCTAGCATCCGCCAAACAGACACAACATACTCACAAAGAAGCAAATCAGACTTATGAAATTACGATTCTACAACAACAAGATGAGCTGAGAATATCACACGATCGCGTCGGCGCACTATTTCAACAACTAGAGACATCCCACCAAATCGGACAACGCCAACAAACGCTGATCGAAACCCTCTCCCAACAACTAGAAATCGTCCAAACCATCGTCCCCCAACTCGAAGCCGAAAACGAACAACTCCGCCAAAAATATCAGCACCAATCCCAAAAATTAATCAAAACCGAACAAGTAGCACTCGAACTCCATCGTCGCCTGAAACTGCAAGCCACCCCATCACCAGCTCCCACGCGGGTGAAGATCGCCTCAAATCCAGCTAGTGCCCAAATGCCACAACAGGATCGCGCCTCAACCGAAACCATCGCCGCCGCTCAATTGAGATCCGAGCGCGAAGCAGCCGCTCGCCCATCTGACGTTACAACCGAAATCGCCTGCCCCGATTTATCCCTCCTAGAAACGGCTACTTTTGACTCAACCACCTTCACCGCAGAAATTGACCCCGCACCACCCCTAGCACCGCCAGAGATTCCCCAGACAGAGATACCTAATTGGAATCCATCCGCTCCGACACTTGCGCGAACCACCATCTCATCGCCATCAAAACCATCTGCGCCCCCAAGCTGGCGCGAAGTATTCGCCAGTAATAATTCAGCCCATCGTCACAATCCCACTCCCAATCCCGTTCCCAGCTCTCCACTTCGCGCACCAGATCCAATTAATCCCCAAACACCAAGTGAAGATCCGACGACTACATCATCGCCTAATTGGCCAGCACCAACCGTCAATCGTGGTAGATCGATCGCTAAAACAGTAAAGATCGATTTACCTAAATTTCCGAAGAAACAAGACTAGGACACCCATTTACACTCGTTGACACCACTCCTTTACACTTCGGCTCACTATCGCCAGAGGCGAGGCTACGCCAACGACTTCGCTCAGTGCAAGTCGCTCAGTGCAAGCCAGAAGATCGCGTTAATTTTGACAAGGAATTAGTCAATCACAGCGACTATTTTATCCAAACATCTTCCGAGCCATCGATGTCGATCGGTTTGAGTAGATATTTCATCATCGATCCACACTTTGCAGGGACTGGGAGCCGATCTCGATTTTATTTGAATGGATGCGATCGATCCTAACAAGGTTGATTCGATCTCCTCAGCAGCGATGGATTAATTCTCATCCTGACCATTTCAATCGATCTTTCGTAACAACTTCATCTAGAGCTAATGCTATACCGATCTAAAAAAATGGTTCTGTCACGACAGAACCATTAACTCATTGTTAGCTATAATTCAATTCAAAACAGTTAGCGAACTACGCCTGCTTGCTTGGTCATATCGATCGGTTTCATCAGATACAAGCGGAGTAATTTTACACCCATCGATGCAATTATCGGTAGATTTTGAATCTTTTTCAATAACTTAGGTGTTGTAGATTCTGCCGAGGCTAATAATTTTAGATAATCTGCCGCACACTTATCTAGAAGTTGGAAAAATTGGGGACGATCTACATCCAAAATCACAGGGAATACTCGTCCCGCAGTTTTATTTGTTTCTTGGATGACTTCGATATCAAATTCGCGGCTATCCATACCCAAAATCCCGTAAAATTTGCTCGATCGATCTCTGAGATACATCGTGGCAAATACAGCCAATAGGAAGAATCGACACCAGAGTTTTGCTCTGAAGTCATTTAGGAGCTGGGGTTGGGCGCGCATCAAGGCATCAAAGAAATCACCATGACGGTTCTCATCTTGGCACCAGTTATCAAAGAAATGGAAGATCGGGTAGATCCGGTTTTCAGGATTTGCTTCTAAGTGCTGGAAAATCTTAATATATCGCCAGTACCCAATCTTTTCCGATAGGTACACTGAATAGAAGATAAATTTGGGTTTGAAGAAAGTGTAATTGTGAGTTTTAGTCAGAAATCCCAAATCTAGCGAGAGTCCAAAGTCAGCCATCGCTTTATTGAGAAAGCCAGCATGACGAGCTTCATCCCGCGATAGGAGGTTAAAACCTTCGGCTAGCAGCGGATTCTTGTCTTTGAGCTTACGACTGAGTTCTTTGTAGAGCAAGAATCCAGAAAATTCGGAAGTGCAAGAGCTTTCGAGAAACTCGACAAACACTTGACGGGTTTCGGTTGGGATATCATCCCAAGATTTATCGAATCTTTCATCCCGGACAAAGTGATTGCGGTTGTAGTCAACCCGCATTTCTTCAATAATCGATCGCATCTCATCTTCATTGACGGAGAGATCCATTTTCGCCATCTCTTCAAAGTCGGTGGTGTAGAACCGAGGCGTGAGGAGAGTTTCTTTAGCGGGGCGTTTTATACCTGGGCTGATTTCGTCAAATGATGATGGTTTTGTAGGGGTATTTACCATAGTGATTTTTTTATAACTAATTCATATTGCGATCGACCCAGGCGACACAGCCCAGTCATCTCATTGGTGCAGCCTCTCCTGTGGAGAATCGCTTCTCTAGTGCATTTTACCAAGTCTAGACTGGCGCGGCAGTGGTTTTGTGTTAAGAGTTACTAACGATCTGGCTAAATTCACATCTTTAAATACCATAAATACTATCGTTCATTCAAGACTGGAACGGCGTACCCTGATGAAAGCGCAGCACCCAACCGCTCCTAGTTCGCGACCAAATCGAGCTTCTTCGTGCATACTCGATCTCACCATCATATGTGACAGCACTATTATAAGTAACCCGATCGATATTTTCGTCGAGCAACCGAGCGTGAAATTCCAGTAGCGGTATGACAGCAGCGATTGGTTGAGACTCGATCGTCAGTATATCTTGTCTTTGGTACACACGTCCCGATCGTCCAAATTCAAAGAAGTCATCCGCCATCAGTTCATTCATCCGGTCAAGATCGAAGCGAGTCTCTCCCAGCCATAATTCCTCTTCTAAACGTTCGAGGATTTCTCGATCTTCATTGGTGATTTCCATCGCTAGACAGTAGGTTTGTGTTGTCAATTATCCACCATCCATTGAGAATTCTCACACCGAGTTAATTTAACGATTTGATACATTTTCCGCTGACCTCTGGCAAAATTCACATACTTTTCAGCAGTTTCAAGATCTAACGTCCAATTACTCGGCTCGACAATACGTTCTAGTAAAGACACTTCACCATCAATAATCTCAAAGATTTCGGAGATTGAATTCCCTGGCATTCCCCGTTGAATATTGAATCTTTTCCTGACAGTATACTTATAAAAAGCCCCCTTCGCCCATTCTGGTCGATACATCGCTTTACCGCCGATATACTGCCAATGAGTGATGCCAAAATCAGCAATGGCTTCTAAATTCGCGAGGATTTCGACGGCTTCAGCATGGGATGGTGCATGGCTCAAAATATTATCAATGAGAATCAAATGGTCTGGATGAATCAGAGCTTGAGTCTTCTCGACGACTTTCGTGGAATTCCGCACCCTGTCGCCCATTCGAGTTTTAATTTGCTGGCGATCTTTAATTTCGACAATCGCTGCTTTATCTTCTTCAACCAACATTTGGGCGGGAACTTCGGCATTAAATAATAATCCTGGTTTCCGCAATAAGAATTGCAGATTATTATGACAATTCGGGCAAATCGTTCGCCCAAATTGACGGGGAATTCCCCGCATGACTTGACGGTGGATACTGGTACTACTCTTAATCGGTCGGAAAATATGTTGACAACTGGGACATTTTTCGACCCATCCACTCAAAGGTGCGGGAACGGGATCTAAACTCCAATATCGCTCTTGGTCTGGCAGTCCAAATAAGGCAATATTACTAGTGTGGTCGATAATTCGGGCATAATCTTTATCTGGATGGGGACGTAAGGCTCGACCGACCATCTGGAGGTATAAACTGAGACTGGCGGTAGGACGCACGATTTGGACGGTTTCGATATCCTCTAAGTCAAAGCCTTCGAGGATCAGTTCGCAGTTACACAATACTCTCGTCTCACCGCTTCTAAATCGTGTCAAAATCGCCAATCGTTCTTTACTATCAATTTCCCCATCGATATGTTCGGCGGCGATACCTGCGGCTTGGTAGGCGGCGGCTGTAGCTTTGGAGTGTTGGAGATCGACGCAGAATACGACGGTTTTGGTATTGTCAGCATATTGACGATAGGCGGATAATAGATCGCCATAGACGATACTGCGATCGATCTGGTCGATTAAGCTTTGACGGTGATAATCTCCATTGCTAATTTTGATATCTTTTAACTGAATCAGTTTGGCACCAAATACTTTAAAAGGGGCGAGATAGGCTTGGTTGATTAATTCTTTCACACTGGGGCCACAGACTAACTCATCGAATGAATCGTTAAAGCCTTGTCCATCAGCGCGGATGGGGGTGGCGGTTACGCCTAAGACTAAACTTTTGGGGAATTTCTTGAGTACTTCTTGATAGGAGTCAGCGATCGCATGATGAACTTCATCAATGATAATTAGCGTGGGAACTGCTTCAATTTCGAGGAGTTTAGCGGCTAAACTCTGAATCGAACAGATATAAACGGCGGCGGTGGGGTCAAATTTATCACCGATTTCAATCCTACCAATCCGGCGGTCGGAAATTGCCTCAATCTTTTGTCTGGCTTGACTGAGCATTTCGACTCGGTGAGCGATAATCCAGACTTTACCATCAGGGATATCAGTGAGGTGTTTATCGGCAATTTTGGCAAATAGCACTGTCTTACCGGAGCCAGTTGGTGCGGTAGCCATGACGCGACGTTTTCCGCTTTGCCATGATGATAGAACTTCAGCAATGATTTTGGTTTGATATGGTCTTAACTTCATCTAAATATTTTATCGTACCACCGAGTCCATTCCATTTCGATCGTTGATGTTCGGGCGTAGCCTGCGCTTTGCGCTTACACAGAGGCTATGCCTACGGCAGGCTTGCGCCAACGCCAACGAGTAATAGCATTTTTAACGAGATCGATATCAAATAAAAAATCCCCGCTTTACAACGAGGAAAATTAACTATCAACTGTCAACTAATTTAATGAGCGTCTTGCAACTCATAAAAATCAGGCGAAACATAATCCTTGCGGAGTGGATAGCCAACCCAATCCTCAGGCATCAATAACCGCTTGAGATTGGGATGTCCCTCATAGACAATCCCATACATATCAAAAGTTTCGCGTTCTTGCCAGTCCACAGTCCGCCAGATCCAATACACTGATGGTACGACTGGATTTTCGCGAGGTAAGAACACCTTTACTCTGACTTCCTCTGGTCGGACAGCGTTATCACTCACCTTGGTTAAGTGATAAAAACTCACCAAATCGTCACCAGCCCCTGCATCATAACCACCCTGACACTGAAGATAGTTAAATCCATAAGCATACAGAGCCGTAGCCACAGGTAACAAAAACTGAGCTTCGACGCGAATGACCTCAACCCCCTGATTGTCAGTAGCTAAAGCCGTATGATCGATAAAGCCATTCTGAGTCAACCATTGAGATATTTTGCCCGCAGGTACGATGGGAGCCGCTGCTGGAGTAATTTCAACGGCTGGTTTAGTTTCTTCCTCAGCCACGTTCGACCTCCTGTTTTTGAGCGGTAACTAGTGGTGGCGTTACAGGTATTCCCATTGCTGCGGCGATTTCTGCTGGGGGATGGTCGTGAGTACCCGTCTGGAGATAGGCACCTGTCAAAATCGGCGATACGACTTTCATATTATGCGTCGTACTATAATAGCGGTGAGTTTGATTTAATTGACCCCGTTCCTGCATCGACTCGTTGGAGATTTTTTTCCGTAGCTTAATGATGGCATCCATCACTGCTTCTGGACGTGGAGGACAACCAGGGAGATAAATATCTACAGGGATGAGTTTATCGACACCGCGCACTGCTGTAGGCGAGTCGGCACTAAACATCCCACCTGTAATCGTACACGCACCCATCGCGATTACATATTTGGGTTCGGGCATCTGTTCGTAGAGACGTACCAATGCTGGTGCCATTTTCATGGTAATCGTACCAGCAGTAATCAGCAAATCTGCCTGACGAGTACTCGCACGCGGAATCAATCCAAATCGGTCGAAATCAAACCTAGAGCCGATCATCGCTGCCATTTCGATAAAACAGCAAGCCGTCCCAAATAGCAGGGGCCACAGACTCGATAGCCGCGACCAGTTATAGAGATCGTCTACCGTTGTCAAAATCACATTTTCGGATAAATCGGTCGTCACTTGCGGACGCTCGATCGGATTGGAAATCCGGTCTAAACTATTGATATCATTAGGGGTCATGACCATTCTAAGGCTCCTTTGCGCCAAGCATAGACTAGCGCGATTACAAGAATTGCGATGAAAATGAGAGCTTCAATAAAAGCGAGTAAACCCAACTGACTAAACGCCACCGCCCACGGGTATAAGAATACTGTCTCTACGTCAAAGACGACAAAGACGAGGGCAAACATATAGTAACGAATATTAAACTGAATCCAGGCACCACCGATCGGCTCCATCCCCGATTCATAGGTCGTCCGACGTTCTGGACCACCACCACTGGGGCGAAGTAATTTAGATGCTGACAACGCTAAAATCGGCACTAGGCTACAAGTCAAGATGAAGCCGAGGAGATATTCATAACCATTAAGGACAAACACAGATTATTCATAGTTATGAAGGAATAACGATCGCTCCCAGTCCAGTTCGCAGTTAACAACTCCACCCTCACACCTCAATCCTCACAATGGTGATGAGGTCTGGCGGACTTCGCTAATTAGCTGCACTTGCTGTAGATTCAATCTAATTATATTTTATCAATATTAGGTACTAGGAGCTAGGGCGTTCGAGCGATTCATTCAGCCAAATCGCCAAATTGGCGGACGGGGACGGGGATAGATTGGCAAAAACGACAGTACCATCCCATACCTCAACGCCTGTTACCCTACTACCGAGCACTATCAAAGTAACTGGGTAAAAAATTGGCTCTAAAAACTTGACTGTGGGTTCGTCACCGCTCCATCCTAAATGAGTAGATCGATAGCCACTTTCAACGCCGGATTATGTTCCCATCTGTCACCAACATGGGCATAAATCGCCGTAGTGCGGGGATCTGCATGACCCAGCAAATCCTGTACCTGTCTCAACGATGCCCCATTCCGCAGGGCTAATGTCCCCGCTGTATGCCGTAAACTGTGCGCCGATAGCGTTCTCCCTTCCATATATTTAAGCTTCGTCGCCTGGAGATATTTGTCCACCACCTGTCGAATCCCCCGCCGCGATAACCGCTCCCCGCGCCCGTAATTACTGAGATTGATTAATAGCGGAGTATCCATCATGCAGTCAAACCCATTCTCCCGCAGCATTGTTAAATACTGTTCTAATACCTGTGCTAATTGAGGAGTCAATGGCACCATTCGGGTGTGTCGCTTACTACTGACTTTCAACCCTACCCGCTCTCCTTGACGAACCACATCACCGCTATTGAGACGGTGCATCTCGACAGTCCGCGTCCCTTCGAGTGTCATTACACCGAGCAATAATTTATCTCGCAGGGTTTTCAATGGAATGCGAGTATGAATCGATTGGAGCAGTACAGTAGCCTCTTGCTGTTCGAGATAGGTGATTTTTGCAGCCGGATCGATCGATTCCGTGGGTGGTTTAATGCCCCAGGCTGGGTTGCCCCCCATCAATCCATATTCTACCGCCGCATCATACAACCGACTAACTGCTGTCAATTTAATCCCGATCGTTTTGGGCTTATACCCTCGCTGCGTTAACCACCACCGATAGATTTTAATTGTCTCTCGCGTCGCCGCAATCGGATCGATCGCGCTATCTTGACACCACTCTAGATACTGTTTAACCTGTGTCCAGTAAGTGACGATCGTATCGCCACTGGCACCACCATTGGCAACATCAAATTGCAAAAAGTTGGTGAACACTCCAATCAATTCGTCACAATCGATTTCGACAACTGGTTCGGTCTGTTGCTCGGTGGTATCGACCATCTGCACTTGGGTAAGATAGTTCTTCCTCTTATTGTATAAAATATTGGCGATTTATGTCACTGCAAAGCAGCAAAATCTCAACTTAACTGATTGGTTCCTTGGACTTTGCTGCACAAAGCAGCAAGTGAGGTACTTATAGTTACACTTATCGGTACCTCACTTGCTCCATCGCAGATGATGGTTGGCATTGCGTCCTTAATGATGACAATTGGTGGGCAGTGCCTACAGCAGACCGATCTGCGCGAATTTTGGTGATGTATTGACGAGTGATATTAGAGCAGGTAAACTTTACTGGCAAAAGTTTTGAGTATTTAAGAATGTGATAATGCGCCTTTTCACACCCTTAATTTTAAATACTCGAACCCCCCTGATGACACCCACGATTTCCCTCACATCACATCAGCTAGAGGAAAATATTTCCCCATCAGTCGCCATCTTAAATTGTCTAATCGATCGATTGTCGCCTCAATTTTATCGATGGTTGCTGCAATAATTTTCCCAGGTTCAATCGTTGACCTTTGGTCTACCGGAGGTAATAAAGCTATTGGCTTCTCCACGGAAGACGCTACTAGATCGGCGATCGGTTGCAGCCATTGCAATTCCACTTCGTCAACAATTTTGGACATCTCTGCGGTGATTTGACTAGCTACTTCATCATCAGATTCGATTGGGCGATCTTCTACATCTCCATTCATCAGCTCATCCAGATATTCCTCGACTGTCATGCCTTTTAGTCGAGCCTGAATTTTGGCACGCGCGAGAATCCGCTTTGGGAGTTTTAAGGATTGTTTTTGCTCGTAAAGTGGATCTATCGCTTTCTCGATTGCGCTAGCTGTGATTTTTTCGGATTCGCTATTGGCAATTAAGTTGCTCCATATTTGCTCTAAGATGGGATGGTCTTGGTAGTAACCTGTTGCTAGCTTTTTTGCTTTGGTGAGTACTGACGCTTGAGAGTAATTTTTGGGCAGGATCTCAAATCCAGAATTAGCTAGGTACATCGCTGTAGCAGCGGCTTCGATATAGCTATTAGCTTGCCAGACTGTTAGTTTGAGCTTTTGTCTACAAAACTGAGCAAAGGTTTTTAGCTTGTCTTGGCAGTATTTGTATGCGGATTCGTTACGGATTTTTTCGAGGATTAGTCCGAATTTGATATAGGCGTATTGGGAGGCTGCTAGCTCTCGGTTGCTATCGCTCCAGCCATCGATATCTTTGAAGTTGAGATCGAATAAGTCTGTTTTCCATTCGGCGATCAGATGCGTCAGGTGGCTCTCGATCGATATTTCGTAAGTTTGTTCCATTGCTCTTGTTGTCTCCGATGCTGATGTTTGACTCGTTTGCGTATGTCTTGGCTTTCCAAGCAAGGGCAAACTGAGGGGGTAAATATTTATCCCCTAATTAGTGATGACTATTGCGATCGCGGTCGCTTTTCGACTCACAATTAATAATGAGGTTTAATTGGAGGTTGGCGACTTCTCTACTATAGCATGAGTGTTAGAAATATCTATCAATATAGTTAATTTTAAATAACATAAATCTGGGATTGAAGTAGCCACAATAGGCTAATGAGCAATGGAGGCAAGCGGTTGAGCGAATTAATTAGGGAGCGTGGCTTTCGGATTAGCGCGGTAGCTGAGGCGATCGGGATTAACAGAGTGACTATTGGTGCATGGACTGATAATGCGCCGATCGGTAAGTTGGTAAAGCTATCAAAGTTCACGGGGATTCCTCTAATGGATGTCATTAATTGTCTTGTGATTGAAGATGATTCGGGGGCAAATTCTCTCATCGGAGAGCAGCAACGCGAATAGCTTCACCAGAGGCTAAAAAATTAGTCTCTAATTGGTGTGACTATGCACTCACAGCTACCACTGAGCCTCACAATTAAGATTAGATGTTTAACTGGAGAGTGGCGATTTCACTAGTATAATAAAGAGAGTAATTTATCTTATTATTGAGTGTAATTTATCTCAATACGATATGATTGAAGTAGCCAGAATAGGCTCATGAGCAATGGAGGCAAGCGATTGAACGAATTAATTAGAAGACGTGGGTTTCGGCTTGCGGCTGTAGCGTCGGCGATCGATGTCGATCGTCAGACTATCTCTAGATGGACTGATAATGCACCGATCGGCAAGTTGTTTGGAATATCAGAATTTACGTCTATTCCTATTACAGAGGTAATCGAATGCTTCAAGCCAGATCCGAATTTGGGGGCAAATGCTCTCGACAAGAGCTACGCTCACGAGTCCGTTGGCGTAACCTCTCCCCTGGAGAATCGACCCTGAACTTAGATGGTGGTTTGGTCGGGTTCCCCGACCAGCAGCATTGCCCACCCTACAGCATTAATTTGTTTTACAGCTACTGATTGATATTTTAAATTCGTATATAAAAAACGAATATACATTGATATTAATTAAACTATTAATTAATATAAGTATCTTTTATGATGTAGGGAATAATCGGTTGTTTTGTAGTCTCGATCGTGCAGGGCAATACCATCGATAATCTCGGCACAGAGACGGGAAGCCGTGTTGATATATCTGAAAGTCATGATTCTCTATCGCGTTCGTCACGGCGCAATTACTGCGGCTTTGGATGCCACTAATGGGGATACAAAGCAGGGTAAATCTGCCCCCTAACCCCCAAGTCTGGGGGAACCGGAGTGGAAAGTCCCCCAGACTTGGGGGATTTAGGGGGCGATGCTCTAGATTGGGTAAATCTGCCCCCTAGCCCCCAAGTCTGGGGGAACCGGAATGGAAAGTCCCCCAAACTTGGGGGATTTAGGGGGCTTAACAGATCTGATAGAATTACAAAGGGGAATTTACGATCCGCGATGCGAACGATGACAACCAATTTACTTTTTCACCGTCGCACACTTGGGAAAGCGATCGAATGTTATGATTTCCCCGATGATTTATTGACTTTACAGGCGCGGATTTTACAGTGGTTAGAGCCACTGAGATCGGGTGTATTGGATGAGGTAAAGGAAGTCTCTCTACATGGGCAATTTTTGGGTGATATTTTTGGACGGGTATTAGGTTATCGATCGATTATCGACGGTGGTGGGAAGAGTTGGGAAATTCACGCCGAGCAATCTATATCTGATGGTGGAGGTACGGCTGATGCAGCGATTGGTTTATTTACGGCGGTAAGTGGTAAGTCGGGTAAGCAAAAATTAGCTGGGAAAATTATTGCGCCGATCGAATTAAAAGGTGCTAAAAATGATTTGGATCGTCCCGCGCCAGGGCGAAAGGAATCGGCGGTAGATCAGGGGTGGCGATATGCTAACTATACACCAGATTGTAAGTGGGTAATTGTATCTAATTATCGAGAGATTCGGTTGTATAATCTCAGTAAAACTCCGGCTTATTACGAGCAGTTTTATTTAAGTGATTTGGCAGAGGTAGAGCAGTTTAAACAGTTTTATTTTCTGCTGTGTCGAGATAACTTTATTCCTGCTGTTGCTGGCTCTGTTTCGGCGATTGATGCTCTCTTGTCTGCATCAAATCAAGCAGAGGAAGAAATTACCGATCGACTATATCGAGAATATAAACATGTCCGGCTCGAACTCACTCAACATTTTTCTAATTCCGATCCTAACGTTGAGGTAGAAATTGCGATCGAGAAAGCTCAAAAAACACTCGATCGGATCTTATTTATCACCTTCTGTGAGGATCGGGGTTTATTACCAGCTAGAACGATCGAACAAGCTCACGACCATCGAGATCCCTACCATCCAGAGCGGCAGATTTGGGATAATTATCAGTCGATATTTCGTTCTGTTGATAAGGGGAATGATGCGCTAAAAATACCTAGCTATAATGGCGGACTATTTAAGCTCGACCCGATTTTAGATAAAAAATTAAGAGTTAGTGATGCTCTTTGTACTCAACTCAAAAATCTAGCTCGGTTTGACTTTGAAACCGAAGTATCGGTAAATATTTTAGGGCATATATTCGAGCAGTCGATTACCGATTTAGAAGAATTACGCGCCACTGCTGCGGGGGAAAAGTTTGATGTTAGTAAAGGTAAACGCAAAACCCAAGGCGTTTATTATACTCCCGCCTATATTACCCAATATATCGTTGATGTGGCTTTAGGCGGTTATCTCCGTCGTCAGGAAGCAGCTTTACGAATTGAATACTCGCTCACTTCTCCTGATGGAGAGGCTACGCCAACTGCTCCGCTGAGTGAGCGATTAACTAAGAAAAGACAGCAAATAGAGGTCAAATTTTGGGAAGCATATCGAGCAATCATCGTCCAAACTCGCGTCATCGATCCTGCTTGTGGTTCCGGTGCATTTCTGATTGCAGCTTTTGAATATCTCAGTCGTGAATATGAGCGGGTAAATATCGAGAAACTCGGACGCAAACTAGAAGACTTTAGTAGTTTGAGTTTAGAAGAATTTGTCCAAGAAATCAAAAAAAGAAAGTCTAAAGACGATCGGGCTTTAACCCCACAATCTCTAAAAGAAATCAAAGCAGCCTATCAAGAATACGCACCTCAAATTCAGACAAGAAAAGCGGAAATATTGCAACTAGAACATCAATTATCAGACTTAGTAAATCGAGCCTATCAACTCACCCCAGCAGAAATCGAATTGATGTGGCGTACAGCACCGCCGAGAATGCCGATAACTCGTAAATATGCTCCCTAGAGTAAATGCCCCCTAACCCCCAAGTTTGGGGGAACCGGATGGAAAGTCCCCCAGACTTGGGGGATTTAGGGGGCGATTCTCGCCTGCTCTCTAGGGGGCATTTACCCAGGGGGGCTAGGGGGCGGATATCAATTACTCGACAAGTCCTCTGGTGCGAATATGATATCTTCGTATATTTGGTCGATCGATACGCTCAGATTCACGCTTTTGAATTCTACCAATTCCCCATCTGTATAAGTAGTAAGCTCCCATCTACCGCGCTCGGTTGGTTGATACACTTCCAAGCACATCTCCGTGGTGCTGACTAAGACATATTCTTGTAAACTGGTAGAGCGACGATATCGTCTAAACTTGTTGCCTCGGTCGTAAGCTTCGGTACTAGGTGAGAGAATTTCGATAATTAGGCAAGGATGACTAATAGACTGACTGGCATTGCGGTCGCGATCGTCACAAGTCACGCTAACATCAGGGTATGAGTAAGAGTTGGCGGCTAAGGTTTGAACTTTAGCATCGCTGGTGAGTACCTGAGAGCCGCTACCTCGTAAATGATTTTTGAGTATAGTAATAAAATTCGCCGCAATCTTACTATGATTGATAGTGCCACCAGTCATGGCATACACTTCACCGTCAACATATTCATAGCGGATTTCTTGTTGCTCTTCCCAGGCGAGGTATTCAGCGGGAGTAAAGCGTGGTTGCTGTTCTCTGAGGGCAATCATTTTTAAAAACCATCATTTCAGGTGGGTAGAACATTTTTACCACGATCGACTATTCCGACATGACTCGTTGGCGTAGCCTACCGGAGTAATCAATCTACATTTTCTGTCACCCCCTGGGGATGGTACCCAGCACTAATTTATTCTCTACCTATTTATATTTTAAATACATATATAAATAATAAGCACGTTTATATAATTAATGAGTGTTAATAACATTTGCATATATACAGATCGAATTGCAATACAAAATAGAATAAGCTCCATAGGGTAATATTTAATTAACGAGATTTCGCTAAACCACCTCCCCCCAATTTCCGACATTGAGTTTACTCACCACCATTGCGGCAACGCCCCTATCCCTGCAAGATCTCGCCCAGCGGGATTTACTGAGCGAACTCATCGCCGACAGACGATCGGCCAATACGCGGCGGACGTATACTAAGGCATTGGTAGACTTTTTTATGCAGGTAGCGAATGCACCACCGACACCTGCACTAGTCGGGGAATTTTTGGCACTCGATCGATATCAGGCGATGACGCTGGTATTGAAGTATCGGCGGATGTTGAGCGATCGAGGATTGGCTCCATCGACGATTAATACCCGACTGGCGGCGATCAAGAGCTTGGTGGGTTATGCGCGGAAGGTGGGAGAGTGTCACTACGATCTGGCGGATGTGGAAGGGGTGCGGGTGGTGACTTATCGGGATACTTCGGGGGTGAATCCGACGGAATATCAGGGGATGATCGGGGTATTCGATCGCCAGACACTCAAAGGGGGGCGGGATTATGCCATCCTCCGGTTATTGTGGGATAACGCGCTCCGACGGGCGGAATTGTGTCAGGCGAATGTCAAGGATTTCGATCCGATTGGGGGTAAGTTGTGGATTATTGGCAAGGGGAAAGTCCAACGTGAAGCGATCGATCTGAGCCGTCAGTCGGTACAGGCGATTCAAGCGTGGTTGGCATTGCGGGGGAAATGTAAGCAGAGCGAACCGTTATTTTGTACGCTCGATCGCGCGACGAAGGGACATCGCTTGAGTGGGAATGCGATCTATACTCTCGTCAGAGAGACGGGAACCCGCGCTGGGATCTACAAAGTGATGAGTCCCCACCGCGTCCGTCACAGTGCGATTACAGCAGCACTGGATGCGACGAATGGGGATACGCGGCGGGTACAGAAGTTGAGCCGTCATGCGGATCTAAATACTTTGACTCGATACGACGACAATCGGCGACACCATCAAGGCGAAGTTACCAAGATTTTGGCGGAGTTGGTGTAAACAGTTGACAGTTGACAGTTGACAGCGAAGTGATTAGAACACTGGGCGGGAGACCCGTCCAGTGGAGTTTAAATCTCCGTTCTAATCACAATCTGCCTAAAGGCAGGGGCTTTAAACCCATGCTATTCGGTAATTTAAGCTAGAAGGGATGAAGTCGATGCTACATGGATGCGGATGGGAATAACGATCTCGACTGTTGGCTGATTAAGCTTTCAAACCAACAGCAATGGATGGTTTATCATAAAGGCTGATATGAGCCTCTACGAAATCATTTAGCTAACGCGGGAATATTTTATGGGTTATCTAGAGACAGCCGCTCAGTTCTATACTGAAGTTGCCCAAACGCCAGAAGTCGGGTTGTGCTGTGTGCAAAGTACTCCTTTACAACTACCTGGATTGAATATCCCCGATATCATGCAGGAGATGAATTATGGTTGCGGGAGTACAGTGCATCCATCGGAGTTGGGAAATGAACCAACGGTATTGTATATCGGCGTGGGTGGGGGCTTGGAGGCTCTCCAGTTTGCTTATTTTAGTCGGCGGGTGGCTGGGGTAATCGCGATCGATCCAGTGGCTCAGATGCGGGTTGCGGCGGCGCGGAATCTCAAATTAGCGGCGGAGTCCAATCCCTGGTTCGATCCGAGTTTTGTGGAGATTCGCGCTGGTGATGCGTTCGATCTACCAGTGCCAGACGCATCTGTAGATGTAGTCGCGCAGAATTGTCTATTTAATATCTTTGAACCAGCGGATCTCGATCGCGCCTTGGCGGAAGCTTATCGCGTGCTCAAACCTGGTGGTAGACTGCAAATGAGCGATCCGATCGCGACTCGTCAGATCCCGCTACACTTACAGCAGGACGAACGCTTGCGGGCGATGTGTCTCTCTGGGGCGATGACTTATGATGAATATACCCAGCGAATTATCGCCAATGGTTTCGGGCAAATCGAAATTCGGGCGCGTCGTCCCTACCGATTATTGGACGCACCCAGTTATCAGCTCGATACACATTTACTGTTAGAAAGTCTCGATTCAGTTGCATTTAAAGTGCCGATCGCTGATGATGGTGCGTGTATTTTTACAGGTAAAACGGCGATTTATGCTGGTGTAGAAACTGTTTTTGACGATCGAGTCGGACATATTCTACCACGCGGTCTACCTGCGGCAGTGTGCGATAAGACAGCAGCAAAATTGATGGCTTTACTACCCGACAAATGTATCATCACTCCCTCTACTTGGCACTATCAGGGTGATGGATGTTGTTAGATAGTTGATAGTTGATAGTTGATAGTTGATAGTTGATAGTTGACAGCGGCTTGTGCATTTTGAGTCGCCTTGCCTGCTGCTTTAGTCGCTCTATCATCATGTATTATTATCTGACTACTTGAACAGCGGAATAATCCAAGCCGCAACGAGACTCGTCAGCACAAAGACCTCTAAAGCGACGATCGCCGAACTCGATCGCAGCCAGTTTGCTCGTCTGTTGAGTCGCAAATCCGATCGCCATTTTGAGATATGGGCATACCATAATGTAGGGTTATCCTGCTGACGAAACCGCCAATTTAAAATTGACATCAATAATGCCGATCCCCCAACCCTAGCATTCATCAGAACATGAAGTGCAATACATAATATTACAATCGCCCACCCAAGCAGATGAGCATAGTACCATCCATGCTCTAGCTCGCCATTAGGCAGCCAGGTTTCACTCATCATTTTGCCGCTGAAAAGTGCAAACGTAACTGCCAAAATAGACAGTGTGTTCGTAATTCGGCTCAAGGTATACCACCAGATCGGCTTACCCACTTGAGCCAGTTTGTCGAGAGAATCTGGTTGAATCAGCCGCCGCTGTCCTCTATGGCAGGCATATATCACAAAAGCAGGAAAGATCAGCAGTGTATACAACCCAAACGTACCATGCAGGCCTTCGATTTCCTTGTAATGTGGCAGCGGAATTCTGCCCCATCGACCATCGTAAGTATCGTATGTCCAATAGGCAGTCAAAACAGCAGCAACCAGGAAAAGCCCGGTCAAACCATGTAATATACGAAGAAGAAGTGGTTGGTAAGGTTGGGAGGATTTCATAGATTGCTGTGACATTACGGTTCTGGCTTTGAGTCAAGATCTCACTCTCAACAGTTTACCTTTTCCAATCTGCAAACCGATGCGATTTAAGCTACTCCAAAGAACTGCTGTAATTAATAATATGGAATTTAATCCTCAAGTTTTACTGCAACAGGCACTAGAGTGGATCGAAAGTTTAGGGTCTATTGGTGCGATCGCTTTTATCGGTATTTATATACTCGCGACGGTAGCATTTTTACCCGCTTTTATTTTAACCTTGGGTGCAGGTGTGCTATTTGGGGTATGGTGGGGTAGCGTCTATGTGTTTATTGGCGCAACATTGGGCGCAATTGCGGCATTTTTGGTCGGTCGTTATTTGGTGCGCGATTGGGTTGCTAAAAAAATTGCAGGTAATGATAAATTTAGGGCGATCGATCGCGCTGTAGGTAAGGAAGGATTGAAAATTGTCCTCCTCACCCGCCTATCACCGATTTTCCCGTTTAATTTGCTTAACTATGCCTTTGGAGTGACAGGAGTTTCAATTCAGGATTATATAATTGGTTCGATCGGGATGATTCCTGGGACGATGATGTTTGTGTATATTGGTTCTCTCGCTGGGAGTGTCGCACTAATTGGGACAGAGACTGCGCCAACTAATCCAACTCTACAATGGACGATTCGGATTGTCGGATTTGTCGCCACGATCGCCGTAACAATCTATATTACCCGCATTGCCAAGCAAGCGTTAAGTCAGTTGTCAGTTGACAGTTGACAGTTGACAGTTGACAGCGATACCTTTTACTTCCAACCAAATTATGACAGAATTTTCCCCAGCAACGATCGCACCGATGGATATCTACAATCAAAAGCTGCTGTCAGAGGTACATCCGCCTGATTGGGTAAATCCTCAACCTGCGGATATCTACGATCTGGTGGTGATTGGTGCGGGTACGGCGGGGTTGGTGGTGGCGGCTGGTGCGGCGGGGTTGGGATTGGGTCTAAAAGTCGCTCTGATCGAGAGACATTTGATGGGTGGAGACTGTCTGAATGTGGGGTGTGTGCCCTCGAAAACCATTGTTCGATCGGCACGAACGATCGGTGAAATTTGGCAAGGTCAGGAGCTGGGCATCAAGGTAGACGGCGTAGAGATTGATTTCGGGGCGGTGATGGAGCGGATGCGGCGGATTCGAGCGGATATCAGTCATGCTGATTCAGCCACTAGATTCAAAGATCTGGGTGTAGATGTCTTTTTTGGCGATGGACAGTTTGCGAGTAATAATACAGTCACTGTCGAGCACCAAGTGCTGAAGTTTAAAAAAGCCGTAATTGCCACAGGTACTCGCGCCGCTATTCCTGAAATACCTGGATTGGTAGCGGCGGGATATCTGACGAATGAGACGGTATTCTCTCTCGTCAAACGTCCCCAACGGTTGGCTGTCATCGGTGGGGGGCCAATTGGCTGCGAGTTAGCCCAAACCTTTGGGCGATTGGGTTGTGAGGTAATATTGTTACATCGCGGTAGTCAGGTTTTAAATAAGGAAGATCCAGCCGCCGCCGCAATATTGCAGCAGGTATTACTCGATGAGGGTGTCAAGCTAATTTTGGATTGTCAGGTGCAGCAGGTGACGACAACTGCGGCGGGTAAAACTCTGAGCTACAGTAGTAATGGTCGCTCCAATACCGCCATCGTAGACGAAATTCTGATCGGCGCGGGACGGACACCGAATATTGAAAGTCTAAATCTGGCGATTGCGGGGGTGGCTGCTGATGCCAAAGGAGTCGAGGTGAATGACTACCTCCAAACTAATAACTCTAGAGTCTATGCGGCTGGCGATGTCTGTATGAAATGGCAGTTTACCCATGCTGCTGATGCCGCAGCGCGAATTGTGATTAAAAATACTCTATTTTCACCCTTTGGGATCGGTAAAACTAAACTTAGCAGTCTGGTGATGCCGTGGGTGACTTATACCAATCCTGAAATCGCGCATGTGGGACTCTCAGATGATGAGGCTCATCAGGCGGGGATTGAGTTCGAGACTATTAATATTCCCATGTCAAGTGTCGATCGAGCGATTACCGACGGCGAGACTCTAGGCTTTGTCAAAATTATTCATCGTCGCGGTAGTGATGAAATTTTGGGCGCGACAATTGTGGCGAGTCGCGCAGGGGAGCTGATCTCGGAAGTAACTACAGCAATGGTAAATAAGATTGGGCTGAGTAAACTCAGTAGTACGATTCATCCCTATCCTACCCAAGGCGATGGCATCAAAAAAGCCGCCGATGCTTATCGCCGCAAGTTGCTGACTCCCCGCAATCAACAGCTTTTAGGACTGCTCACCAAATTTTCTTGAAATTTCATCAGCTCCCCAGATTGCTTGGAGTTGATGGTTTAGCCAATCGATACTTCATCCCCTTGCTCGGTAACAGCAAAAGTTTTGAGTCCCTGAGCTGATTTACCGATACTCAGAGCTTGATGCGACCATTCGGGTAAAGGAATCCCAGCAAATGAGTTTACCCACTTGACATTTTCACCTGTAGTCAGATCGAAACTCGCACCATGCCACCGACATGTTACCACGCGATCGCAGACTTTGCCGTTGGCTAATGGCAGTCCCAAATGGGGACACTTATTTTCGACGGCGTAGACTTTACCGTCAATTCTCGACAGCATGACTTTCTGGTTCTCGGCTGTTACGGCAAGTACTTCACCTTCTTTGACTTGGCTGGCGGTAGCGACAATAGTTGTCATAGTGTAATGATAAATATTTGATTAAATCGACTATTATCAGCCTAGCAGGATGTTTGCCGCAATTTTCTAAATGTCGGATCGATCGAGCATTTCTATACAATTGCCCACAACTGGATGACTTCGATAACCAGAATTGCCGCCCAGACAAAGATGGCGATCCCTGCTGCTGCTGCGGCGATATCCTTAATCGTGCCAATCTGCTGATTGTGTTGCGGTTCGACAAAATCGCATAAGACTTCGATTGCACTATTGAATAATTCGGCAAGTAGCATCATCCCAGTTGCGAGTAAAATGATGCTCAGATCTACCCATCGATAGAACATACAAGCAACGAGTAAAATCGGGATTGATAATACAAGCTTGTAGGCAACACTAAAATCCGTGATCACTGCAACCTTTAATCCTTTGAGGACAACTTTTATTTTTTTAATGGGATCATAGCCAGGAGTACTATATTTTCTCGTCATGGATAAACACCCCTAAATAAATAGTTATCTAAATGCACTTTGAATGCCAACAATAGTTAATTTACTATTACTCCGATGCTAACAAAAATAATTGATATATAGCAATCCTAAATCAGAGGATCGCTCCTGGTGCGTTACGGCTATCGCCTAACACACCCTACACTAACCTAGATGCTCACTGAGGATTACTATCTGCCTATATCGACTGTAGCGATCGCATAAATCTTTGTAACTGACGACTTTCGAGTTCTAATACGCGCCGTGCAAAATCCCGATCGCGATCGAGCAAATCGTCAAAGGCGTTGACTGGGACTGCTAGAATGCGGGTAAAATCGCCTTTAGCCACGATCGTATTCTGAGAGTCACTATGTGCCAAAACTTCTAATTCATCGAGTGTTTGTCCTAATTTGAGTTGCTCGATCCGCACTTCTTGGTTGGGGAGATGAAAGAGAATCTGTGCGTTTCCTTCAATTAATAGCAGGAGTTCGCGACAGGTATCGCCAGCTTCGGTAATAACTTCATCATCGGTAAAGGTTCTAAATTCGGCACGCTCGGATAGAGCGATTAATGTCTCACTATGAATCCGGTTAAAGAAATCACTATTAAATAGATGCACCACTTTTTCTAACAAGCCAAATGTCTTTAACGGTGGGCATTGTTTAGCTGCTGACAAGATAATCTTGACGGCTTCATCAACTAAAGATGAGTTTTGAAGAGCGGTATAATTACGTGCGATTGTTTGACTTCGATCGAGATCGAGTTGTGCGGTGATATACAGACAAGCTGTTTGAATGAGGGGATTGCGATCGTCGAGTAATGGTGATAGAGAGTTGAGGGTTTCTTCACTCGAATAATCGATCGCACAAGTATTTGTGAGTCCTGATAATGGTGTTAGCTGCTCAATTATTTCTGGATGCAGTCGTGTTTGCCAATCCTCCGATTCTAGTAGTTCTAGCAAAACTACTGGAGCTAAATCGCCTAATTGTTGGGCGAGATCGATCGCCACTCGATCGCTCTTGAGGCTGATTATTGCTTCTAAAATATTACGGACGATTAACTCTTTCTTATGATGAATGCTACTCTTGAGCAATAGCAAAACTGCCTGATGCTCGGATAGAATTGGTTGATTGAGTCCCCGATAGCAGGCAATCAGATCTGGTAATTGAGCAAGCAAAAATTCTGCTCTGCGTAAACTCCCAGCTTCTGGAGAAATTCCGCTTAAAATCCAATCTTCATCTTGAGAACTGATGGAATATTGGCGGCGCAGTGCATCAAGCTCGATTGATGGATCGAGAGTACGATCGGGATTAGTCAGATCTTGTTGTCGCTGCAATAGCATCAGTCGTTCTAGAGATTTGCGATAGCCAGTCAAGCGAATTTGATTCTCTAAACTGCGTTTGCGATCGGGATTTAGCAACTCTGGATCTTCAATTCCTAATTCTTCTAATACCTGGCGGTGTTCGTCGTCGGTAATACCTAATTCTTGACGTAATTGTTGCAATACTTCTAAACTACTAGAATAGTTAGCATACCCTTCTTCCAGTGCTTCGCGCACGACACCTTTATAAGCTGTATGTCGCTTTTCTCTGGTGAATCCAGGTAGAACTTTAGCTAAAATATACACTTCATGAGTATTCAGATCGCTCAAAGAACGACCTTCTACATACTGAGAAACATCCAGTTGTAACTTCTCCAACTGCTTGCGGAATCGGCTTGCCAAATTCTCCCGCGAATATAGATCGGAGCTAAGTCTCCAAGTTTTATATACCCATAGGGTACTCAATAATACTAGCGCAAGCTCGTAAATATATTGAACCGAAATCGGCATCAGTTGAACTAAAGGACGACCGCCAAAGATAAAGAAAAAGTTAAAAATAAAAAACGTACACAGCGTAAAAATGCGATGTCTAATTACGTCCGGCGATAGCTTGAGATCGCGCTTGCGACTGTAAGCTTTTGCCCATTGTTCGATCGATCTGCCCACCCGATAGCCGATAGCGGTAGAGATACCCAATGTCATTGGTACGGCAACAATTTTGGGAATATTAATCGCCTGTCCGAATATATAAAACCCTGGATCTAATAGTGTTGATAATTGGTTGGGTTGTCTCGCCCATGCGCCAGAAACATAATAGTCCCAATTACCCGCATACAGATAATAATAAACAAAATAACCGATAACTAAGCCCACATAACCATACCGCAGCCACGATACCTCTGGTTTATTCAGGCTATCCCAATAAACGCGTTCGGAGTCGATATCGATGCAAGGATTTTGACAGGCGACGCAAGCACTTTGCTCTTTACCATCGGGTAATACCGCCCGACACATCGACTGGGTAATTGACGTATCGCTAATATGTGCCTTACTACTCAATAAACCACCAGGTTCGCTATAGATTTGCTGAACTGGAGCCATCGGGCAAAAATAATTGCACCACGATTTACCACCATACAAATAGCCGATAGTAATCGCAGCCGCGATCGTAAATAATATCCATAATGCTAATACCAATCGATCGGCATTAAAAAATAAAATTCGCCCGCACAATCCGACAAATAACCAGCCAAATTGCACATACGGATAATTCTTACCTAACCAGGAATCGGACTTGACTTTTGCCAGCTCGTAGCGAACTTTTCCCGTATTCGGGTTTTCGCGTTTGAATTGTCTTTGTTTTCCCAATGCGCGGGGAATTTGCGATAAAAATGACAGCGGGCAAATCCTGCGCCAAACTTCATGCCCAAATACGAGCAAAATGAAAATCGACGAAGGGACGATCGCCCCCCAAAATAAGGTTGTAGCCAGTGGATAAGGCTGCTCTACCAAACACTTCCCCTGTACCGAAATACAGCTATTTGACAATCTTAACGGACTCCAAGGATGATTTGGCTCGGTCAGTATTGAAGTCCAAGGGTCGTAAAATAATGATGCAATAATCAGCAGCCATGCGATCGTGAAAATCCAACGTACCACATGCATTCGCCGTTCGGGTAGCTGTGCGAACATACAACGTAGAAGTTAACTAGTAGTAATGAGTTTTTATCTGTGGTGGCTCTCGATCGAAAGCAACATATTTAACGTAAATTAGATGGTAGGCAATGCCCACCCTACTATTAGTCAGAAGCTTTAATTTGTTTACGCGCTCGATCGAGAGCCACATTTGTATAATATTTGATATTTAGATGCGCTCAGTCTACCGATCGGCATAAAATTATGAGTGAAGCTATTACTAATTAGATTTTTTAGTACTTTGTAAACCCACAGTTTCAGTCCGATCGATTATCAATTAATTGAATTATTCATCATCGTGAGCGTAACGGTTGTAGAGGAAATCTAGGGCATAGTTGCGGACTTGGTAATATTCGGGCATTTCCATCATTCTCGATCGATCGCGTGGACGGCTGAAGGGGATAGTTAATACTTCGCCGATATTTGCCGCAGGGCCATTGGTCATCATGACCAACTTATCGGCGAGGAATAATGCTTCGTCGATATCGTGGGTAATCATCAATACCGTGCAACGATTTTGATTCCAGATTTTGAGTAGTTCTTCTTGCAATTCTTCTTTTGTAATCGCATCGAGCGCGCCAAATGGTTCGTCGAGAATTAGGACTTCGGGGCGGATCGATAAGGCACGAGCAATTGCGACGCGTTGTTTCATCCCGCCGGAAATTTGACCTGGTAGTTTATCTGCGGCTTCGGTGAGTCCGACCATTGCTAAGTGCGATCGCACGATGTCGTCTTTCTCGTTTTTTGCCATGTCGGGGTTGACGGAGTTGACGGCGAGGTAGATGTTTTCGTAGGCAGTGAGCCAGGGGAGAAGGGCATAGCCTTGGAATACTACCATGCGATCGGGGCCGGGTTTACCGATCGGTTTGCCATTGAGTCGCACTTCGCCGGAGGATGGTTGGGAGAAGCCGCTGACCATATTCAGCAGTGTACTTTTGCCGCAGCCAGAGTGACCGATGATGCAGATGAATTCGCCTTGTTGGACTTTGAGATTAACGTTGTCGAGGACGACGTATTCACCAGTGGGGGTGGGGTAAACTTTTGAGGCTCGATCGAGGACGAGGAATTCGGTGGGTGGCATAATGTTTTAGTTAATGGAGTGTGTTTTGTTAGGTTACTGGTGAGGTAGAACCCAGATCCCCCGTTGAGAAGCGATGGTGTATACACAAGTCGGATGGACTTCGTTTTAGGTTGTTTTACCCCCCAACCCCCCCTTATAAAGGGGGAGGCTCTTCTTGCTCCCTCCCCTTTATAAGGGGAGGGCTGGGGTGGGGTAAAGGGTTTGAGATTGTTCTAGAAGATTTCTAAATTAACTTCTGCCAGAAAGATCGATTTCTGCCATGTAGATGTCGTGTTTGATGCTCAGATGATTGAGATAATCGATCGGGTCGTCGGCGGTGAATTTTATGCCGTCGAATAGTTCGATGCTGCGGCGACTATAGGTGTTGGTGTCTGATAGTCCCAATTCGCGGGCGGCGGTGCTGAATACGCCGACTTTGGCTACTCGTTCGAGGATTTCTACCCAGTTGCGGGGGAAGGGGATATCTCCCCAGCGCGCCATTTGGGTGAGGAGCCAGAGGTGTTCGGTGCGGCTGGGGCGGTTTGCGCCGTCCTCGAAGAAGAGGGGGTGGGAGATGTCGCGCTGACTTTTGGTGACACCGCAAGCGATTTGCTGGGAGTCGCTGAGATAGATGTAGTCATGGTCCATCGCCAGATATTCGGGTCGAGCGAGGATTTCGCGGACTTCATCCTGATGGGCTGGATCGGCGCAGAACTGGCAAGCTTCGAGTAAGGCTTTGACTAGAGCAATGTGGGTATTTGGATAGGCTAGTGCCCAATCTTCCCGCACTCCCAGTACTTTTCCAGGGTGTCCATTCCAGATGTCTAAGTCGTTGGCGATTTCATAACCGATATTGTCGATCGCGGCGCGAGTTGCCCAGGGTTCGCCGATCGAATAACCATCGATACTCCCCTTCTTTAATCCCGCAATCATCTGGGCTGGGGGTAATGTCAGGATTTCGACATCATGTTGGGGGTCGATGCCTTCGGATGCCAACCAGTAGCGGAGCAAGAGGTTGTGGCTAGAGGCGGGATGGACTACGCCGAAAATATGCTTGCGATCGGGAGAACTTAATAGAAACCGTTTGAGGTCGGCAAGGGTGCGAATTCCTTGGTCGGCAAAGCGTTTATCGATTGTAATTGCGTTGCCATTCCGGCTGATTGTCAGGGCACTGACGACGGGAATCGGTTTGTTATTCATCCCCCCAACGGTCATCCAAATTGGCATCCCAGAGGGCATCAGAGCAGCATCCATGTATTTGTCGGCGATGCCATCTTGCACGCCGCGCCAGCTTGATTCGCGGACGAGGTTGACTTCATCTAAGCCGTGATGGGTAAAGAAGCCTTTTTCTTTGGCGATCGCGATCGGCGCACAGGCTGTCAAGGGAACGAAACCGATATCTAGATTGACTTTCTCTAGTCCGTGACGAGCGACGACGGTTTGTTTGCGGGCGCGAATTTTCTTGATCTGTTTTTGCTGATTGAGGAAGTAGATGATCTCACTGCGGTAGCTGTAATAGTGGGGATGATTGACAGCTTCCATCCGTTTGCGAGGTCGATCGATATCTACGGTCATAATTTGACCGATTTTGGATTCTGGCCCATTGGTGAGCATGACGATCCGATCGGATAATAGTAAGGCTTCGTCTACGTCATGCGTGACCATAATCGCCGTCACCTGATTTTCATCGCAGATTTTCATCAACTGCTCTTGCAATCCACCCCGTGTCAGGGCATCCAACGCCCCAAATGGTTCGTCTAATAGTAGTAGTTTGGGTTTGGTCGCCAGCGCACGCGCGATCGCTACCCGCTGACGCATCCCCCCAGATAACTGGTCGGGATTTTTATCAGCAGCAGGACGCAAACCCACCATGTCAATGTGTTCTTCAATAATTGCCGATCGTTCGGCGGCAGGTAAGCCACTCATGACGCTATTTACCGCCAGGGCAATATTTTGACGGACGGTGAGCCAGGGAAGAAGAGAGTAATTTTGAAATACTACCATTCGATCGGGGCCAGGACGGAGGATCTGTTCGCCTTGGAGCATTACTAGTCCTTCGGTAGGCAGATCTAAACCAGCTACCATATTTAGCAGCGTCGATTTCCCACAGCCAGAATGTCCGATCAATGAAATAAATTCACCTTTTTGAATACTCAAATCGATCCCTTTGAGGGCGATATATTCTTCCCCATTCGGCAGGGGAAAGGTTTTTTCAAGATTCTCGACAGTTACAAAAGTCATTGGATTAGAGGGTAGAGGGTAGGGGGTAGAGGGTAGGGGATAAGAATTAGGGGAAAGGGAAAAGGGAAAAGGGGAAAGAGGACTAACCTAGTACCGATAACCTAATCCTCTAAATCCCTAAATCCTGTAAATCCTGGTCGTTACTGTGGTTTGCTATATGGAAGAATTTTGCCTTGAACCCAAACCATGAATACATCTAACCCCCAACCGACTAAACCGATGTAAATTAGAGCGACGATAATCTCGCTGACCTGACCGTTTTGATAAGAGTTCCAGATAAAGAAACCAATTCCAGTTACCCCAGTCATCACGATTTCAGCGGCGATAATTGCCAACCAAGCCAGTCCGATCGCAATCCGTAAGCCTGTGAAAATGTACGGTAAGGCAGAGGGAAACAGAATTTTGAAAAAGTACTCCTGTTTTGATAACCGCAATACCTGAGCCACGTTGTTATAGTCTTGAGGAATCTGGCGCACGCCGACGGCGGTATTAATTAAAATCGGCCAGACGGCAGTAATAAAGATGACAAATAATGCAGCAGGTTGGTTTTGTTGTAAAGCGGCGATCGCGATCGGTACCCAAGCCAAAGGTGGTACTGTCCGTAAGATATTGAAAACCGGATCTAAACCTTTGCGGACGCGATTATTTAGCCCGACGACGATGCCCAAACTAATCCCCACCACAGCGGCGATACTGTAGCCGATCGCCACCCGTTGCAAACTAGCCCACACCTGCAATCCCAGCCCCACATCCGTACCACCACGATTGAAGAAGGGATAGAGAATTAAATCTTTTGCTTCGGTTACTACTTTAGTTGGCCCTGGCAATCTGTTACCACCGATCGCCGACAGAATTTCCCAGATAATTAATAAAATCACCATTGCCACCACTGGAGTCAGAATATCATCCAGTAAAGCTTTCTGTTTTTTACTCAGGTTGAAACCTGCTGGTTTAGTGGGCTTTTTAATGCCCGATTGTCTATTCACATTTGCCATAAATTTTAATTCCTAAATTATTGATTAATTTCCGATCTTTCTCTCTGAGCCACCCTTGTCAAGGAGGGTGTATATGCAAGTCGGCTGGGCTTCGTTTGTGCTGTTGCTCTACCCCCCCAACCCCCCTTATAAAGGGGGAGGCTCTTCCGGCTCCCTCCCCTTTATAAGGGGAGGGCTGGGGTGGGGTAGAGGACTACGCAGCAACTCAAATAACTCGTGCATACGCCGGAGGTCAAGGGGGTGGTAGGTTCCGAATTAAACCTTTTTAATCTTCAAACTATCCAAATAAGCTTGCGGATTGTCTGGATTGAACTCGATTCCGTCGAAGAACTTTTCTACCCCCCGCGAAGTACTCGCCGGAATATCCGCCGCAGGGACACCCAGCGATAGAGCCGCCTTTTTCCACAGATCCTCGCGATTGACTCCATCAATTAGTGTCTTCGCATTGGCTAGCGTCTCTTTGGGTAAGAAGCCCCAGCGTACGCTCTCAGTCAGGAACCATAAATCGTGGCTCTTGTAAGGATAAGAAACACTTCCCCGCGCATCCTTCCAATAGAGCACAGCCAGCGATTTATCATCAACTTTCCGTTCGCCCAGATCGTATTTACCCATCAACGGCGCCAGTAATACAGCTTCTGGCACCCCGAAGTATTCCCGTGAGGACAGAATGGTAGCTAACTCTTTGCGGTTATCAAAATTATCGCACCATTGTTGCGCTTCCATGATCCCTTTTAGAATTGCTTGGGTGGCGAGGGGGTGTCTGTCTACCCACTCTTTTCGCATTCCCAGATATTCTTCTGGATGTGCTTTCCACATTTCGGCTGTCAAGACAGGAGTGAATCCAAATCCCTCAGAGACAATTCGATTTGGCCACGGATCGCCAGTACTAAAGGCATCCATCGCGCCCCGCTTCATATCGGCGACAGTTTGAGCAGTCGGTACAGTCAGTAAGTCCACATCCGTTTCTGGATTGATGCCACCTGCGGCTAACCAATACCGAATCCAAAATTCCTGGTTAGCTTTGGGGAAAGTATACGCCGCTTTAAATTTCTTGCCGCTACCTGCCAGCTCTTTAAAGTAACTGGCACCTTTACCAGTGAGATTTATTCCCAAGCCCTTCCCTTTGTGCTTGGCGGCAAGGGCGATCGCATTACCCTGAGTATTTAATTGGCAGAGGATATACATCGGCACCTTAGCTTTGTCGGTAATAATCCCCTCAGAAATCAGATAAGGCATCGGCATTTGCCACTGACTGCCATCCAAGCCGCCACCAGCGGAACCAATTTTGATGTTGTCCCTAGCCGAACCCCAATTGGCTTGTTTCTCGATCTTGATGTCAGTCATACCATGCTTGGCAAAGAAGCCTTTGGTAAATGCCACGATCAGCGGTGCAGCTTCGACGATCGGTAGAAAGCCGATTTTTGCCGTTTTTACTTCGGGTTCCTCTCCAGGCTTAACCGCTGATGCGACGGGAGCATTAGCAGGAGTACTAGTTCCTGCCGATTGCGATGGTGGGGCTGGTGGATTGCCAAAGCAGCCTTTAAGTAAAGGGACAGTAGCGAGAACGCCTGCGGTTGCAATGAAGTGCCGACGAGAAAAGCGAGCCATGATTTCTATTCCTGTGATGTAATGATGATTGAGACTTTCTATGGAAAACTTATTTAGTTGTTAAAAAAGTCATGGCTTAATTATTGAAGCATTAATAGATGAATTCAATGTATTATCATAAATTCATTACTAAATCGAGCATGAGCCTGCAAGCTTTAGATTTGGTATTTAACCATATTTAAGGACTTGATTTGCGCTATGTCCTGATGATACAAGCAAACAGCCATAGTGAAAAGCATAAATTATTTATTGTAACGATAGGTTTTATCAATCTAACTAATTGGCATTTAGCCGATCGATCCCAGCACAAAGCTGTCACTTTCGGTCTAAAGTGATAATAAATATCTATCAAGTTCGGCAAAAACTATGAAACAAGCGACGCTACATCAACTACAAATACTGGAAGCGATCGCCAGACACGGTAGTTTTACCCGCGCTGCTGAGGAACTCGAACTCACCCAGCCCACAGTGTCTCAACAAATTAAGCGGCTGACCCAAATCATCGGGATGCCGCTATTCGAGCAACTGGGCAAGCAGCTATATCTCACCGCTGCTGGTAAAGAAGTCGTAACTGCCAGCGCGACGATTGCCGGACAGTTTGCTCAATTGGAAATTGCCCTCGACGAACTCAAAGGACTCAAACAAGGACGTGTCAATCTTGTCGCCAGCACCACGGCTAAATACTTTGTCCCCCGTCTGCTCGGCACCTTCCATCGTCAGCACGCCGATATTGAATTGGCGTTGCACATTACCAATCAAGAAGGAGTCCTCGCCAGATTAGCGCGGAATCAAGACGACCTTTACTTTACAGGCAGACCACCTAGTGACTTGGATATCGAGCTGCGACCGATCCTCGAAAATCCGCTCGTCGTCATTGCTCCATCCAATCACCCCTTAGCTGGAAAGACGAATATTCCCCTCAAGCAACTAGCTACCGAACCTTTTATCTTCCGAGAGGCAGGCTCGGGTACGCGCTCGGTTGTCGAGCAGTTTTTGGCAGAAAATCGCGTGTCAGTGGACGTGGTAATCGAACTCAGTAGTAATGAAGCCATCAAACAAGCGATTGCTGGGGGTTTGGGTCTTTCTGTCCTCTCTCAACATTCCCTCGATTTAGAAACCCAAAACGGACTGCTCACCATTCTCAACGTCGAAGGCTTTCCGATCCAACGTCATTGGTATGTAATTTATCCCAACGGGAAACAGCTATCGGTTGCGGCGCAAACTTTCTTGGATTTTTCGATCGCTCAAGGCAAGCAAATTATCGAACGATTCAGCGCAGATCTAATTCCTCGCTGATTCCCCCAC
>ENA-OBIT01000088-OBIT01000088.1-metagenomes-genome-assembly--contig:-NODE-88-length-36742-cov-5.88511_pt1 | contig 36742 bp, 31 predicted proteins | sample MGYA00153386_OBIT01 | MGnify analysis MGYA00153386
CGATCAGGCCCGCGCGATCCGCGACGTGCTCGACGACCTTTCCGCGGGCAAGCCGATGGACCGGCTGGTGTGCGGCGACGTCGGCTTCGGCAAGACCGAGGTCGCGTTGCGGGCTGCGTTCGTGGCGGCGATGGCCGGCTATCAGGTCGCGCTGATCGGCCCGACCACCCTGCTCGCGCGCCAGCATTACAAGAATTTCATCGACCGCTTCCACGGCTTCCCGATCGAGATCGGGCGACTGTCGCGGCTGGTGCCCGCGGCCGAAGCAAAGAAGACCAGGGAGGGACTTGAAAATGGCACGGTCGATATCGTCATCGGGACCCACGCCTTGCTCGCGAAATCGACCAATTTCAAGAAGTTGGGGCTGGTTATTGTCGACGAGGAGCAGCATTTCGGAGTCGCGCACAAGGAGCGGCTCAAGGCGTTGCGCGCCGACGTCCACGTCCTCACGCTGACCGCCACCCCGATCCCGCGCACCTTGCAGATGGCGATGTCGGGCCTGCGCGAGTTGTCGGTCATCCAGACCCCGCCGGTCGATCGGCTGGCGGTGCGGACCTATGTCGCGCCGTGGGACGCAGTGGTGGTCCGCGAGGCGCTGCTGCGCGAACATTATCGCGGCGGGCAGAGCTTCGTCGTCGTGCCGCGCATCGCCGATCTCGCCGACATGGAGGAATGGCTGCGCGAGGAAGTACCCGAGGTGAAGTCGATCACTGCCCACGGCCAGATGGCGGCGGGCGAGGTCGAGGAACGGATGAGCGCCTTCTACGATCGAAAATATGACGTCTTGCTGTCGACCACGATCATCGAGAGCGGGCTCGATATCCCCAGCGCCAATACGTTGATCGTCCACCGCGCCGACCGCTTCGGGCTTGCCCAGCTATACCAGCTTCGTGGCCGCGTCGGCCGGTCGAAGACCCGCGCTTACGCTTATTTGACCACCGCGCCCGACCGGCAGATGACCGAAAGCGCGCAGAAGCGCCTGCAGGTGCTGGCCAATCTCGACAGCCTGGGCGCGGGTTTCCAGCTCGCCAGCCACGATCTCGACATTCGCGGCGCGGGCAATTTGCTCGGCGACGAGCAGTCGGGCCACATCAAGGAAGTCGGGTTCGAACTCTACCAGGCGATGCTCGAGGAGGAGATTCTCGAGCAGAAATCGGGCGGCAGTGAGCGCCGCGAGGAATATGCGCCGCAGATCAACGTCGAGGCACCGATCCTGATTCCCGAGCTTTACGTTCCCGACCTCGACCTGCGAATGGGGCTTTACCGCCGCCTGGGCGAGATTGAGGATCGCGCCGGGGTCGACGAATTCGCCGCCGAGATGATCGACCGGTTCGGCAAATTGCCCGAGGAGACCAAGAATCTGCTGACAATCGTCGAGACCAAGATCAATTGCCGCGCGGCGTGCATTGCCAAGCTCGACGTCGGGGCGAAAGGTGCGGTGGTTACGTTTATCGACCGCGGTTATCCCGACCTTGGCGGATTGCTCGCCTACGCCGACCGCTTCAAGGGCGCGGCGCGGCTTCGGCCCGACAGCAAATTGGTGGTCAATCGCGACTGGCCGACGGGCGAGGCACGGTTGCAAGGCGCGCTGCAAATCTCGCGCGGGCTGGCGCGGGTGCTTGCCGCCAGCAGGGTTCCGGAACTGGCGTAATTCCCCTCCCTGCAAAAGGGAGGGAGGTGCAGCTTAACCCGTCACCGCGCTCCGGCTGGCTTTGACAAACCGCGCCAGCTCGACCTCGTTGAGGGCGCCGGCGCTGAGGAAACCCTGGTACAAGTCGCAATCCCACGCCGCGACCAACGCCAGTTGCGCCGCGGTTTCGATGCCCTCGATCACCACCTTCAGCCCCAGCTCGCGCGCCATGCCGATCATCGCCTTGACCACGATCCGGTCGCGGCTTCCGCCGACCACATCGGCGATCAGCCCGCGGTCGATCTTGAGCGTGTCGAGCGGCAGCGACGTCAGATAGGCGAGATTGGCATAGCCGGTCCCGAAATCGTCGATCGCAATCTCGATCCCCAGGTCGCGCAATCGGCTGAGCCGGGTCGAAACGATCTCCGGGTCGATTACCAGGCTGCTTTCGGTGATTTCCAGCGTCAGCCGCGCGGGATCGAGGCCCGCCGCGGTCAATTCGTCGATCAGCCAATCGTCATAGCCTTCGCGCGCCAGATCGTCGGGGGTCAGGTTGAGCGATAGCCGCATGCCTTCGAGCGCGCCGTGCCACTTGCCCGCCATCCGCAATGCCTTGCGCTGCATGTGGCGTGACAATCGCTCGGTCAGCCCGACCGCCGCCGCACGCGAGAATAATGTCTCGGTCGTCTCCGCCCCCGACCAGCGGGCAAGCGCCTCCGCCCCGATGACCTCGCCGGTGCGCGGATTGCTTTGCGGCTGGAACCGAAGCTCGATCAAATCGCCGGCAATCGCCTGCTCAAGCGCGAGGTCGTGAACCGTCGCCTGGGGCTGCTCGATCCAGTCCGATTTTCTATTCTGCCGCATGGTCATCCCGTTTCGTTGAACCCCGCCTCTACGCGCCTCGTCATGCGCGCCATACGCCCGCGTTACTCGCGCCCCGTTACGGGACAGTGGCGCTCGCGGTCGAAATGCCTATGGTGCGCGCTGTGACCGCAGCGACCCCCCGGCCCGCCCCCACCGACCGCGACCTCGCCGGGGCGGGGATCGGGCTGCTTGCCTCCCCCACCGATGCTGCCCAGGCGGCCGAGAAATCGCTCCGCCGCCGCTATCAATGGGCCGACGCTGACGACGCACAATCGTTGGTGGTGATCGGCGGCGACGGGTTCATGTTGCAGACGCTTCACCGGATGCTCGAACAGGGCCAGCCACGGCCGTTGTTCGGGATGAATCGCGGTACCGTCGGCTTTTTGATGAACGAGTGGCGGCTCGACGGCCTCGCCGCGCGGATCGTAAGGGCGAAGGCGATCCGCGTCGCGCCGCTGATCATGCGCGCAACCAATGTCACCGGAGACGTCTTCACTCACCCCGCGATCAACGAAGTGTCGCTGCTCCGCGAAACCCGTCAGACCGCAAAGATCGAATTGTCGGTGTCAGGCCGCGTGGTAATGCCCGAATTGGTGTGCGACGGCGTGCTGGTCGCAACGCCGGCGGGCTCGACCGCTTACAATTTCTCCGCGCGCGGCCCGATCCTGCCGCTTGCCGCCAAGATGCTTGCGTTGACCCCGATCGCGCCATTCCGCCCGCGCCGCTGGACCGGGGCGATCCTGCCCGACGATGTCTCGGTCGGCATGCGCGTGCTCGAACCGGTCAATCGGCCCGTTTCGGCGGTCGCCGACCAGTTCGAAGTGCGTGACGTCACCCAGGTCGACGTCAGCCTCGACCGCGAGCGATCGCTGACCTTGCTGTTCGACCCGGAACATGCGCTCGACGAGCGGATCGCGATGGAACAGTTCACCACCTGAGCGCCCAAATTACCACTTGAGGCTTGCGAAACTGTATTCGCTGCGTCATAGGCGCGGGCGTCCGCTTTGGACCGCTCCCCGATAGCTCAGCGGTAGAGTAGGTGACTGTTAATCACTTGGTCGTTCGTTCGAATCGAACTCGGGGAGCCATTTATTTCGCAAGCGGCCAGTCCGGCCAGGATGCGGCTCCATTCTGGCTCCAAACGCAAACTTTCGTAAGCAAATGAGTGGCTATCGCCGTTTTATCAACGGAGATCGCCAGTGCGCCAGATCGTCTATTTCAGTACCGCCGCGGATCGCCAGGACGCGATCGTCATCGCCGGGATCGTCGCCCAGTCGCGCGATCATAATTTGCGCCACGGCATCACTGGGATGCTGGTCGCGGGCGGTCACCGCTATCTGCAGGTGATCGAAGGCCAGGGCGAGGTCATCGACGGCCTTGCCATGCGGCTGAGGCGCGATGATCGCCATCTCGGCATGTCGGTGCTGGTCGATCGTAGCATCGACCGCCGCAGCTTCGACGGCTGGTCGATGGCCTTCGCGAAGGAAGCGAGATTGGGCGAATATTCGACCTTCGGCGAAGTGGTTGCCCAGATTCAGCGCCAACTGACCGATGCCAAATTGCGCGAGCAGCTCGATTGTTTCGCTCGCACCTTTTCGAGCACGCCGACGCGGCTGGAAACGCCGCTGTGGCAAATCAACACGCGCGGTCGCAACGGTTCAGCCGTCGATAGCCGCCATTAAGGACGCATTGCCGCCCGCCGCGGTGGTGTCGATACAGGTCACGCGCTCGGTCGCGAAGCGCGCGACATAATGCGGGCCGCCGGCTTTGGGGCCGGTGCCGGACAATCCCTCCCCGCCGAATGGCTGGCTTTCGACCACCGCGCCAATCTGGTTGCGATTGATGTAGATATTGCCGACCCGCGCCCGCGCCTCGACCCGCTCGCGTACCGAATCGATCCGGCTTTGCAGCCCGAGCGTGAGTCCGAAACCGCTGGCGTTGATCTGGTCGATGACGTCGTCGAGCGCGCCGCTTTTCCAGCGGATGACGTGGAGGATCGGGCCGAAATTCTCCTGCGTGAGGTCGCTTAGCGATCCGATCTCGAATATCGCCGGGGCGACGAAACTGCCCTTGGCGGCGGCCTTGGGCAGGTCGAGCCGCGCAATGAGCGTCGCGCTCTTCGCCATCGCCTTCGAATGCGCGTCGAGCGCCGCCTTGGCCTCGGCGTCGATCACCGGCCCGACATCGGTCGCCAGCTCGCGCGGATCGCCGATTGTCAGCGCCTCCATCGCGCCCTTGATCATCGCCAGCATGCCGTCCGCGACGTCATCCTGCAGGAACAATACGCGCAACGCCGAGCAGCGCTGCCCGGCACTCTGGAACGACGACGCAACGACGTCGCGGGTGACTTGTTCGGGCAGCGCCGAGCTGTCGACGATCATCGCATTCTGGCCGCCGGTCTCGGCGATCAACGGGATGATCGGCCCGTCGCGGTTCGCCAGCCCGCGGTTGATGGCGCGCGCGGTGTCGGTCGATCCGGTGAAGGCGACGCCGGCGATCAACGGATGCGCGGTCAGCGCGGCGCCGACCGTGCCGTCGCCGGGCACGACCTGGACGATTTCGCGCGGGATCCCCACCTGGTGCATCAGCTCAATCGCCAGCGCGCCGATCAACGGGGTCTGTTCGGCCGGCTTGGCGATCGCCGCATTGCCCGCCGCCAAGGCTGCGGCCACGGGCCCGATGAAGATCGCCAGCGGGAAATTCCACGGCGAGATGCACGCGAACACCCCCCGCCCGTGCAAGGTCAGCTGGTTCAATTCCCCGGTCGGCCCCGGAAGCAACGTCGGCACCGCAAACTGCCGCCGCGCTTCGGCGGCATAATAACGCAGGAAATCGACCGCCTCACGCACTTCGAGCACCGCATCGATCAAGGTCTTGCCCGCCTCGCGGATGCACAGGGAGAATAATTGCTCGCGCTCATGCTCAAAGCGGTCGGCCGCCGCATCGAGCAACGCCGCGCGCGCAACCCCGCCAAGCGCATTCCACGCCGGTTGCGCCGCCGATGCCGCGCGCACCGCGGCATCGACCTCCGCCACGCTCGCCGCGATCACCTTGCCGATCACTTCGCCGCGATCGTAGGGCGCGACCACCGGCTCGCCAGCGCCCTTGCCGCCTACCGTCGGCTGCGCGGCCCACAATTTCCCGTCGAGCGCATCGAGCCGCTTGAGCAGCGGATCGCGCACCCGCGGATCGCTGAGATCGAGCCCGGCGCTATTCCTGCGCCCGGGCCCGAAAATCGCGTTCGGCAACGGGATCGCGGGATTGCGCCGCGGAGCCATCGCCGCCAGCTCCGCCACCGGATCGCGCACCAGATCGTCGAGCTGTACCGACTCATCGGCGATGCGATTGACGAACGACGAATTGGCCCCATTCTCGAGCAGCCGCCGCACCAGATAGGCCAGCAATTCCTTGTGCGTACCCACCGGTGCGTAAATCCGCACCGGGGTCCGCGTCTCGCCAATCCCGGCCTCGAGCTTGGCCAGCTCCTGGTACAGCCCCTCGCCCATGCCGTGGAGCCGCTGGAACTCGAACGGGGTTTCCCCCGCCAGCGCCTTCACCGCGCCGATCGTATTGGCGTTATGAGTCGCGAACGCCGGATAGATGCAGTCGCTCGCGGCGAGCAAATGCCTGGCGCAGGCGAGGTAGCTGACGTCGGTCGCGAGCTTGCGCGTCCACACCGGATAATCCTCGAGCCCGGCGACCTGCGCCGCCTTGATCTCGCTGTCCCAATAGGCGCCCTTGACCAGCCGGACCATCAGCTTGCGGTGATGCTTCCTCGCCAGCGCCGCGACCCAGTCGCACAACGGCAGCGCACGCTTTTGATACGCCTGCAGCGCCAGCCCGAACCCGCCCCAGCCGTTCGCAAACAGGGCATCGTCCGCGACCAAAGCCTCAATGATGTCGAGCGACAGTTCGAGCCGGTCGGCCTCCTCGGCATCGATCGTGAAATGGACGTCGGCTTTGCTCGCCTTCATCGCCAGCGCGCGAAGCACCGGCAGGATCGCCGCCTTGACCTCGTCGGCATGGTTCCATTCGCAGCGCGGGTGGAGCGCCGACAGCTTGACCGAAATCCCCGGCGACGCCTTGAACCCGCCCTTGGCCGCGCCCGCAATCGCGTCGAGCGCATCGCTATACGATTTGGCGTAGCGCGCCGCGTCGGCATGGGTCCGCGCCGCCTCGCCGAGCATGTCGAAACTATGCTCCTGCCCCGCCTTGCGCTCCGGCCCGGCACGCTTGAGCGCTTCCTCAATCGTCCGCCCGAACACGAATTGCTTGCCAAGGATCTTCATCCCCTGGCTGACCGCGGTACGGATCACCGGCTCGCCCAGCCGCCCCACTGCGCGACCCACCGCCGCGCGCCAACTGGTCGAGCGGTCGTTGGCTTCTTCGAGCACCTTGCCCGTTAGCAGCAACGAGAAGGTCGCCGCATTGACGAAGGTCGACTTGGAATCGCCCAGCTTCTCCGCCCAGTCGGGGCCGGACAATTTGTCGGCGATGAGGTCGTCGGCGGTCCCCGCATCGGGAATGCGCAGCAAAGCCTCGGCGAGGCACATCAACGCGATGCCTTCGTCGCTGCCCAGATCATAGGCCGCCATGAAGGCATCGATTCCGGCCGGCTTGTGCCCGCGCACCGCGGTCGACAGCGACCGCGCCACCGCCGCCGCTTCGGACGCCTCTTGCTTGCTCAGCGCCGCCTCGGTCAGTCGCTGCGCAACCAACGCCTCCTCATCGGGGCGATACGCCCGACGAAGCTGGTTGCGGTCGATCAACGCTTCCACTGGTTACGCGAGCGCGCCGTGGCAATGCTTGTATTTGCGCCCCGACCCGCACGGGCACGGCGAATTGCGGCTCTCGGGCGGCACCGCGCCTTCGGGCCAGTCGGGCAATACCGTCTGCAGCTGCGGCGCGAACATCGCCCCCGCACCATCACGGTCGAACGTATCGTCATCGCCCGACAGCGGGTCGAAATGGCTGGTGATGAAGTCGGGCAGGCCCGTCGGCAGCGGCGCCGGATCGTTGAGCTGGACCTGCGAGCGCATCAACGTCTTGGTTACTTCCTCGCGGATCGCGACTAGCAGCCGCTCGAACAGCAGGAACGCCTCCTGCTTATATTCGTCGATCGGTTTCTTCTGGGCGAAGCTGCGCAAGTGAATCACCGTGCGCAGTGCGTCCAGCGTCCCCAGATGCTCTTTCCAATGATGGTCGAGGGTCTGGATCAAAATCTGCTTCTCAACGTCGATCCAGCGCGTCATGTCGGCGCCGGCGGTCTTCTCGACCATCACCTGGTCGCCCATCGCCGACAGACGATCGACGAGAATGTCCTGCTCAACCGCCTCCTCGGCCAGCCATGCATCGATCGGCGGCTGCAGGCCGAGCAAATCGTCGACCCCGTCCTTCAGGCCCACGACATCCCATTGCTCGGGATAGGTCCCCGGCGGGCACGTGACATTGACCAATGACGAGATCGTCTCGCTGCGGAAATCCTCGATCACGTCGCTGACATGGTCGGCGTCCATGATCTCGGCACGCTGCTCGTAAATCACCTTGCGCTGGTCGTTCATCACATCGTCGAATTCGACCACCTGCTTGCGGATGTCGTAATTGCGCGCCTCGACCTTTTTCTGCGCGGTCTCGATTGCCTTGGAAATGAGCGGGCTGACAATCGCCTCGCCGTCTTCGAGGTTCTTGTTCATCAACCGCGCAAAGGCGGTCTGCGAGCCGAAGATGCGCATCAAATCATCGTCGAGGCTGAGGTAGAAGCGCGACAGGCCGGGGTCACCCTGGCGGCCCGAACGGCCACGCAACTGGTTGTCGATGCGACGGCTTTCGTGGCGCTCGGTGCCAAGCACGAACAATCCGCCGGCGTCGAGCACGCGCTGCTTCTCGGCCGCAATCTCGCTTTTGATGCGAACGATCGAAGCGTCGCGATCGGGCCCGGCAGGCGTGTCCTTAAGCTCATCCTCGATCAAGAAGTCGAGATTGCCGCCGAGCTGGATATCGGTCCCGCGGCCCGCCATGTTGGTCGCGATGGTCACCGCGCCCATTCGCCCGGCCTGCGCGACGATATGCGCCTCGCTCTCGTGGAAGCGGGCGTTGAGCACCTCGTGCTTGATCTTCTCCTGCTCCAGGAACTCGCTCAGCATTTCCGATTTCTCGATGCTGACGGTGCCGACCAGCACCGGCTGGCCAATGTCCTGCCGCTTGCGGATTTCCTTGGCGATGGCCTGGAACTTGTCGGTGATATTCTTGTAGAATTCGTCGTCTTCGTCGAGCCGCAGGACATCGACGTTGGTCGGGATCGAGACGACATTCATCTTGTAAATGTCGAAGAATTCGGGCGCCTCGGTCAGCGCGGTGCCGGTCATCCCGCTGAGCTTGGGATACATTCGGAAATAATTCTGGAAGGTAATCGACGCCAGGGTCTGGTTCTCGGGCTCGATCGTCACGAATTCCTTGGCCTCGACCGCCTGGTGGAGCCCGTCCGACCAGCGCCGCCCGTCCATCATCCGCCCGGTAAATTCGTCGATGATGACGATCTTGCCGTCCTTGACGATATAATCGATGTCCTTCTTGAACATCTTGTTGGCTTTGAGCGACTGGTTGAGGTGGTGGACCGACTGGGTATTGGCGATGTCGTACAGGTTCTGCCCAACGATCAGCCCGGCTTCCTCGAGCATCCGCTCGGCCTTCTCGGTGCCTTCCTCGGTCAGCACGATCGACTTCTGCTTCTCGTCGAGCTCGTAGTCGGCGGCGACGAACTGCTTCACGATCGCGTCGACCCCGACATACAGCTCGGACTTGTCGTCGGTCGGACCGGAGATGATCAGCGGGGTGCGCGCTTCGTCGATCAGGATCGAGTCAACTTCGTCGACAATCGCGAAACCGAATTCGCGCTGGACCATCTGGTCGCGGCTGAACTTCATATTGTCGCGCAGATAATCGAAGCCGAGCTCGTTATTGGTCGCGTAGGTGATGTCAGCTTCATAGGCGTCGCGGCGAAGGTGATCGATCAGATTGGGGACGATGATCCCGACGCTCAGGCCGAGGAACTTGTAGACTTGCCCCATCCATTCGGCGTCGCGCTTGGCGAGGTAGTCGTTAACCGTGACGACGTGGACGCCCTTGCCGGGAAGCGCGTTGAGATAGACGGCGAGCGTCGCGACCAGGGTCTTGCCCTCGCCGGTGCGCATTTCGGCGATTTCGCCGCGGTGAAGCGCGATCCCGCCGATCATCTGGACGTCGTAATGGCGCTGGCCGAGCGTGCGCTTGGCGGCCTCGCGGACCGTCGCAAAGGCTTCGGGCAGCAGGTCGTCGAGCTTGGTGCCCTCGTCTAGCCGCTTGCGGAACACCACGGTCTGGTTGGCGAGTTCCTCGTCGGTCAGCGCGCTGATCGTCGGTTCGAACGAGTTGATCGCGTCGACGATCTTGCCGAGCTTGGCAACATAACGGTCGTTCGACGACCCGAAGATCGATTTGGCCAGTCCGGCGATCATGATGCTAACAATTCCTCAAAAAACCGATCCCGCGCCAAAATCTTCGAAACGAAGGGGCGCGGGAAAGCTCGCTCGCGCGCGAGCGCGAATGCGGCGCGATGTAGGCAGCGCCCGGCCTTGCGTCAATCGAGCAGGGCCCTGGGGCCGCGCGATCAGGCTTGCGCAACGCCCGACTTGGCGGCGGAAGCGAGCTCTGCCTCGAGCCACTGCTGGATCTGGCTGCGCGGCGCGGCGCCGACTTTCTGTGCGACCGGCTTGCCGTCCTTGAACAGCACCATGGTCGGGATTCCGCGCACGCCATAACGCGTTGGCGTATCGGGATTTTCGTCGATGTTGAGCTTGAATATGTCGACCTGCTCGCCGATTTCGCCGGCAATTTCCTCGAGCGCGGGGGCGATCATGCGGCATGGGCCGCACCATTCGGCCCAGAAGTCGACCAAGACGGGCTTATCCGCGCCCAGTACGTCGGTGGCGAAACTCTGATCGGTGACGCTACGCGTTCCCATGAAGTCGACTCCTGATGATGCTTTAAAGTGCATATGGGCGTTCGGGGTCCGTCCCTCAACCGCCAAGCGTGATCATTTTCGGGCCCGAGGTGTAAAGCAGCGCCGCCTCGACCGTCCGGCCGGGGAAAATCGCCTTGAGCGCGGCGGTGTAAGCGAGCATCTGGCGGCGGTGCGCGGCAGGAATGGCGGCCTCGTTCGCAGGCACACTCATCCCGGTCTTGTAATCGATCACCCGCACCATCGTCTCGGTGACCAACAGCCGATCGACAGTCCCACGCCGGGCGACGACCTGCCCGTCCTCCAACACCGCCGCAATCGGCGCCTCGGCCAGCGAGTTGTCGCCAAATATGTCCTTGAAATCAGAATGTTCGATGATGTCGCAGACTGTCGCCGCATAGGAGGCTCGCAGTGCGACTGAATCAATCCCCGCCGACCGCTCCAACCACCGATCCGCCGCCGCTAGCCGTTTCTCCGGCTCAACCCCCGGCAATCGTTCAAACAACGAATGCAGCACCACCCCGCGCCGGGCCGCATCCACCTCGCCCGGCATTGGCGGCGGATAGGGCGTCCGGTCCTCATTCCCGCCCGACGGCGCCAGCGGCCGTGGCGGCCGTTCCTCCTCGGGCGCCATCGCGCGGAGCCATTGCGGCAGTTCAATCACTGGCCGCTGATCGACCCGGCGGCGGGCACGCGGCGCATCGCCCTTTGCCTCGAACAGCAATTTGCCATCGTCGCCCGGCGTCGCACCAATTGCGATCATCGCCTGCTCGACCCGCGCGTGCCAGCTGTCGGGAACGGCAGTCTTCTTGCGCACCCCGGCAATCACCAACCGCTCGCGCGCCCGGGTCAGCGCGACGTAAAGCAGCCGCCAATGCTCGGCGAGGTCGAGCGTTTCTTCTTCCGCAATCAACGTCGCGAACGGCGACACCCGCTCGGCCTTTCGCGGGCGAATCAATGGTACTTTGCGACCTTCTATCGGGAAGTCGAGCGGCGGGTTGGTCGCGCCGAGCTTGTTGGGATCGGCGGTAGCGTCGGCGAGGATCACCACCGGCGCTTCGAGGCCCTTGGCGCCGTGGACGGTCATCACCCGCACCGCATCGACCGGTGCCGACGGGTCGCGCTTGATCTCGACGTCGCCAGCTCCGAACCAGGCGAGGAAGCGGTCGAGCGAATTGACGTCGTCGCGCTCGAACTCCAGCGCCGCCGACAGCAATTCCTCGATCGGATCGCGCGCTTCGGGGCCGAGGCGGCGGATCAGCTTGCGGCGACCGTCGAGCGGGCCCGACAGGATCGTTTCGAGGAAGGTCGCCGGCGTGGTGTAATCGGCCATCGCCAGCAGCATGCGGAGTTGGCCCAGCGTGGCCTCGATCGCGCCGCCGCGATCCTGCAGCACCGACCACAGCGGCTTGCTGCCGCGATTGTTAGCGACGTCGTACAATTGCTCTTGGCTCCACCCGATCAGTGGCGAGACGAGCAGATTGGCGAGGTTGAGGTCATCGAGCGGCTGGACTGCGAACCCGACCGCCGCGAGGAGATCCTTGACCGCCAGCGGGCGATGCAGGTGGAGGCGATCGATCCCCGCGACCGACACGCGCTCGGCAAACAATCGCGCGACGATCAGCGAGGCGAGCTCGCCGCGGCTGCGCACCAGGATCAGCACATCGCCCGCCGACAACGGCCGCCCGGTGCTAGCCATCACCGGCGCGTCGTCGATCCATTGCTTGACCGCGCGCGCCAGGCTGGTGGCGTAGCGCCGCTCGCCCTCGCCGATCCAGCCCTCGTCGCCCGAATCGTCACCTTCGTCATCGTCGGTCGAAAATGCCGGCCACCATTCGACACGCCCGGGACGCTCGGCGTGGTGGGCGTGGTGGCGGTCGGGGCGATCGGGCAGGCCCATCGCTTCATGGCCAACCTCGGCGATCACACCATCGACGAGGTCGAGGATCGCTGGCGACGAGCGGAACGAGGCGTTGATCGATAATTCGCGGAATTCGCGATAATGTTCATCGTCGGTTTCAAGCCCGGCGGCGGCGGTTCGAACGCGACCGCGCATCGCTTCGAATTCGCGCGGGTCGGTCCCCTGGAAGCGGAAGATCGCTTGCTTGAAATCGCCAACCATGAACACGCTTCGCCAGCGATTCTCGGTTTCGCTCGAACCGCTGAAATATTCCTCGATCAATTGCCACACGATCGCCCATTGGTCGGCGTTAGTGTCCTGCGCTTCGTCGACCAGGATGTGATCGGTGCGGCGGTCGAGCTTGAAGCGGACCCAGTCACCCATGCCGGGGGTTTCGAGCAAAGTGCGAGTCCAGGCGATCAGGTCGCCAAAGTCGGCCACTCCGGCGGTTTCCTTGGCGCGGGTGTAGGCGGCGGCATAGGCCTGGCCGGCGCGCAGGCCCGCGGCCTGGATGGCGGCTAGGCCGGCGGCGCTTTTCATCGTCATCAACCATGAGAATGCGCTGTAGGCATCGTCGCTAAGCGTTTGATAGTCTGGGTTGACCTTGAGCTGGCCGGCCGAGGTAGAACGCTGGCCACCGTCGCTCTTCATGACGACTTTCGATACCAGATACAGCGAATCGAAGCGGCAATTGGGGTCGAGCGCGAGCCACGCGTGGATCGCGTCAGCGTAGGCGTTGCCATATGTTTTTCCCCACGCTCGATTGGTCGCCGCCAACGCATGCAGCAAGGCGCAATCGAAATTGTCGTCGTCGCACGCGCTGTGGAGAAATTCAGGGACATTTTCGGTCGGCAGGTCGACCAGCGTGCGCAACTTACCCTCGATCTGGTCGCGATCCCCCAACCCCGCAAAAGCGTCGGCACGGCGGGCGCAGGCGGCGAGGTAGGACACCGCCCCATCCTCTCCCAGACGCATCGACAGCGCCTGGATGTCGGCGATCAGGCCGGTGTCGCCATTGGTTTCGGCGGAGGCGACGAGATCGGCGAGCGTGCGACGCGCAAGCTCCTGCTCGGCGCGGCCTTCGATCGGTCGGAAACCCGGCGCGATCCCGGCCTCGGCGGGGAAAGCGGTAAGCAGGGTCTGGGCGAAGGCGTGGATGGTCTGGATGCGAAGGCCACCGGGCGCCTCGAGCACGCTGGCGAACAAGCGGCGGGCATGCTCGAGCTTGTCGGGGGTCGTTTCCTCGCCCAACGCGAACAATTCCTTGCGCAACGCGGCATCGGGCAGGCGCACCCATGACGCGAGGCGAGCGCCGATGCGATTGGCCATTTCCGCCGCGCCGGCCTTGGTAAAGGTCAGGCATAAGATGCTCTCGGGCCGGACTCCGCGCAGCAGCAGCAGGAACACGCGCGCGGTGAGAACGTGGGTCTTGCCGGTCCCCGCCGATGCCGACAGCGAGGCGTGGGCCGACGGGTCGGCGGCGCGGCGCTGATCGCCTTCCAGTACATCCAATGGTTTGAGGCGACGCGACATGGTGTGACCCTAGCAAGCCCGTCGGCGCTTCCCAAGACGGCAACGGACGAATATCATCAGCGCCGCAACAGGAGACGATGAATGAGCGAGCAAGACGACGACAGCGGTGAGCGGCGGACCAAATTGGTCAAGGCCGGGGTCGCGGTCGGGATCGGATCGGCAGCGATCGTCGCGGCCCTGCTTTATGCGTCGAAGGTCAAGAAGCCCAAGCGCCCAAGTTGATCGTCAATATCGCCTGATCAATCGCGGCCATACCATTCCTCGAGCCGCATCAACTGATCATAATCGCCGTAGGGTGCGAACGCCGGATGGAGCTTGGCGACGAACGGCTTGTCGCCGGTGAGGTAATCGGCGGCCAACGCCAGGAAATGCGCCTCGCTGCGATCGAGAAACTCGCTTCCCCAAATTGTCTTGGCGGGCATCTTGAAGCCAAAAGCGCCCCGGTTGTCTTTGGCCATCGACCAATATTCATGCGCCTCCGGCACGCCGGTTATGCCCTCGAACCCCTCGGCCCTTGCGACCAGGCCAAGCAGTCCCAGCTGGAGCGCGAACCCCGCGTCGACGGCCTTGGGCTGCGGCGGCTTGCCGGTCTTGTAATCGACAATCGCTAGCGCGCCGTCCGCCAATCGATCGATCCGGTCCGCGCGGCCGTACAAGGTCACCCCCGCAATCGCGGTCTTGCCATCCTTTTCCGCCGCAATCGGGTTCCGGCCCTCGGACCTATTGGCCCGTTCCAACTCGGCAACCCACGCAATCGCTTCCAACAGGCGCGGTTGCCATAACGCCCGCAGCATCGGGTGGATGGCTTCGCCCAGCACCAGTTGCCGTGCGCGTTCGATCAGATCGTCGGGATCGCAATCGCCGTCCTCCAGCCACGTTTGAAGGACCTTGTGGACCGCACTGCCCTTCCACGCCGCGCTGTGATCGGCATCAACAGCATCGAGTTTCCGCAAGCCGAGCATCGCGCTCGAGTAGAAAGCGAACGGGTCGGCTTTCAACCGATCGACGTCGGTCACTTTGATTTGCTTGGGACGGTCGGCAATGGGCGGGCTTGGCGCTGGGCGGCTGGCGGGGAGATGCTCGCCCGGGTCGTCGATCATCGTGACGAAGCGTTCGAGCTGGTGATCGCGCGCGAGGCCGCCGGTCATCGCCATCAGCCGAAGCCATAGCCGCGAGGCGACAGTCGGCGATTTGGAGTCGCGGCGAGCGCGGGTGATTAGGACTCGCGGGGCGCCGAGCGCGGAGGCGAAGTCGTGGGCGGAAAGGCCAACGCGCAGGTCGAGCCCGGGTAGCCCGAGCAAAACGCGGATCTTTGGCGCGAGCCACGGATCGGGGGCGGGCAGCGACGGCCAGACGCCCTCGTTCAGCCCGCCAAGGATCATTAGGTCGGCATGCTGGAGCCGCGCTTCGAGCAGACCCCAGATGAATATCCTCGGGTGGCCGCCATAGGGTGGTCGCACCGGGCGCTGGTCGAGCAGGTCGCGTAGCAACGGAACCAGTTCGGGTGCGTCGAGCGCCATGGTCGCGGCGTCGGGGGCGGCTTCGAGCTCGGCAATCAGGTCGGCCGCCATTCGACCGTCGGTACCGCTCCACGCCCGCTCGCCGGCGAGCGCGGCGGCGGCGGCGCGGAGGCCGGCGGCGAAGGCCGACAGGCTGAGCGGGGCGCGGAGCAAGGCTTCGACCGGCTCGAGCGACGGGCGGATCGCGGCCCATGGCGGGTCGGCCTTCTTCTCGGCGAAATGGCGGTCGAGCCCGGCGAGGCCGGCCGGCGGACGCGGGCCGCGCAAGGCTCGGTCGAGCGCGCGGGCGTTGGTCAGCCAGGCGGCACGTTCGCCCCCCTCCCCGCCAACCAGCGGATGCTTGACCAACGCGAGCATCGCGACCGGCGCCATGGCCTCGGCGGTGGCGGTGGCGATGGCGAGCAACAAGGTTCCGGCGGGGGCCTGGCTGAGCGGTCTTCCGGCGCTGTCGTCGGCGGCGATGCCCCAGCGGCCGAGCAACGCCGATACCCGCGCCGCCAGCACTCGGTCCGGGGTGACCAAAGCGGCGGTCTGGCCGGAGGTTTCAAGCGCCTGGCGGAGCGCGATCGCGATCGCCATGGCCTCGCTCGCAGGATCGGCGAGTTCGACCGCGCGGATCCCGGTCAGGCGGCGATCGGGCGGCGGTAGGCGACTCCATTTGTCACTGAAGTCGGCGGCGGTCATGGCATTGGCGATGGCCCGGCCGCGTACTGCCGGCGAGGCGGCACGACCGCCGCCGCGCCACAGGCCAACCTCGCCGCGGGCGACGTCGATCCGGTCGAGTAGGAACTTGAGATGATATTGGGGGTGGCTCTGCTCGCCGCGCCGATCGTCATCGGGGCCGAGTGCCTCCCATTCCTCATCGCTCATCACGTCGGCGAGGGCGAGCCCGGGGAGGATGACGGCGCCATCGGGCATCCGCGACACGGCGCGGAGCAAGGCGGCGACTGCGGGAGCGGCGGTGGTGATACCCGCGGCGATGGTGAAGCCCGGCGGCGGCGCGCTCGACCAGCGGCGGGCGGTGGCGCGGAGCAAGCGGTTGCGGCGATCGGTGAGGTCAATCGCGCCGCGCCGGGCAAGCTCGGCGGGCCAGGCGGTGATGATCGCCTGCAGCCGGTCGAGCGATTTTTGCCAGTGGCCGGCGAGATCGTCGGCGGTGGCGACCGCCTCGGCGAGTTTCGACGCCGGAACTTCCTCGATCGTCAGCGCGTCGAGCGTGCGGGCAAGGTCGGCGGCGAGGCGCATCGCTTCGGCCGCGCTTTCCCCGCCGCGCCTGACGATCGCGGCGAGCGCGAGCTGGCGGGCGAGCGGGTCGATCGCGGCGGGGATAAGCTCGTCACTGTCGGCGGTATCGAGCGCGCCGCCGATGCGGTCGTCGAGGTCGGGATCACCGACCGCGATCAGGCGCGGCAGGACGAGCCCGCTGCCGCTGGCGCGGACGAACGCCTCGGTGACGCTGCGGATCGCGCGGTTGTTGGGAAGCAATATGCGACCCTTGGCGAGCGCCATTGGATCGCGGCCGTAGAGGGCAATCAGCCCCGCAGCGAGCGAATCGGCGAAACTGCGGTGCGCCGGGATCGAGAAGACGGATGGGCCGGGGCGCGGCTCATTCATTGATCAGAGCCGCTTCAGTATCGGTGATCGAACGCGCGGTGCCGACGTCGAACCACAGGCCCTGGTGGACGAGGCCGAAGCAGCGCCCGGCCTCGATCGCGCGGTCCCACAAGATGTTGGTCGAGAAAGCCCCGCTGGGCGCATCGGCGAGCAGGCGCTTGGAGACCATCTGGATGCCGGTGAAGACGTACGGCGCGACGCGCGATCGAGCGCGGCGGCTGAGCCGGCCGAAGCGGTCCATGTGGAAATCGCCCTGCCCGCGATGATTGCCGGCGCGCGCTTGCGGCACGAGCAGCAGCAGCGCGTCCATCCGCGCATCGTCCCACCCGCTGGCGAGGAGTTTGAGGCCATCGCTGGGGCCGTCGATCCAGAAATTGTCGCTGTTGACGACGAGGAACGGATCACAGTCGATCATCGGTGCGGCCTGGACGAGGCCGCCGCCGGTTTCGAGCAGCAGGGCGCGCTCGTCGGAGATGGTGATGGCGAAGTCATCGGCCCTGGTCGCGAGATGGGCTTCGAGCTGATCGGGGAGATAGTGAACGTTGACCACCAGCTTGCTCACGCCTGCGGTGCGGAGGCGATCGAGGACGTGGTCGATCAATGGTTTGCCGGCGAGTTCGACCAACGGCTTGGGGCGGGTATCGGTCAGCGGGCGCATGCGCTTGCCGAGGCCGGCGGCCATGACCATCGCGGTGTCGGGCACCGTCGCGGCGATTTCGGGCCGGAGGCGGAGCGAGCGGCGGGCGGTCATCCGGCGTCGGTCCAGGCGGCGGCGCGTTTGTCCGCGGGAACGTTGGCGTCGAACCAGGCGCGGACCGGTTCGAGCCCCGGCTGCGCGAGATCGCGTTCGAGCAGGCCCCACATGCGCGGCTGGAAGGCGCGGTAATGCGGCTTGCCGTCGCGCTTCCACAGGCGGACGAATACCCCGAGGATGCGGGTGTTGCGCTGCGCGGCGAGCGCCCAATATGCGCGCTCGAACGCTGCGCCATTGCCGGTGGCGGCGATGTAGCGGTCGAGCATGTCGCGTTCGAGTGCCGGGGGCACGTCGCGCCGGGCGTCTTCGAGCACGCTGGCGAGATCGTAGGCCGGATGGCCGGCGAGCGCGTCCTGGAAATCGAGCAGCCCGAGATGCGCTATGCCGGTGCGGCCAGCGACGAGCATGACATTCTCGGCATGATAATCGCGCAGCACGGTGATCGGGCCGAGGCCGTCGGCGGCGATCGGGGCGAGAAGGTCGGTCCAGGCCGCGCGATAGCTGTCGCGGTCGACGGTCAGGCCGAGCGCGGGAGCGTACCAGATGGGGAACAGCATCAACTCGTTGAGCCACTGGTCGAGGCCGTGCGGGAGCAGACCGGGCATTGGCGGATGGCCGTGGAGCTGGACGAGGAGGTCGGTGGCGAGCTGGTAAAGCTCGGTCTCGCGCGCGGGCTCGTCGTCGAGCGTTTCGCGCAGGCGGTCGTCGCCAAGATCGCCGAGCAGGAGCAGGCCGCGGTCGAGATCCCGGGCAAGGATTTCGGGCGCGGTGAGGCCGACCCCGCCAAGCCATTCGGCGACCGCGATGAACGGCCGCGGATCCTCGCGCGGCGGCGGGGCGTCCATCAACACCGCCTGGCGGCCATCGCCGATGATGCGGAAGTAACGGCGGAACGAGGCATCGCCAGCGAGCGGTTCGACACGGGCGCCTGCCCAGCCAGACCTCGCGAGGAAGGCGTCGAGGCCGTCGGGCGGAATCATGGTTGGAACCTGGGCGGTGGCCATCGCCCTTCCCATGCCGCCGGGACCGAAGCTGTCAAGGCGCGACTGTCCGGGCCGGTGATCTCGAACGTCAAACGGAGCGCGTCGGGCCAGGCAGCAGGGCCGGCATGGTCGGGCCATTCGACCAGCAGGACCGAATCGTCGCCCGACGAATCGAGTCCAAGTTCGGCGAGCTCCGAAGGGTGCTCGATGCGGTAGAGGTCGGCGTGGATCAGCACTCCGAGCGTCATATGGGAGTAAGGTTGGACGATCGCGAAACTGGGGCTCGGGACTTCACCTTCGTGGCCAAGAGCGGCCAGCAAAAACCTGACAAAAGTGGTTTTTCCTGAGCCGAGGCCACCCGACAGACCGACGATATCGCCTTTGCGAAGCAGCGGCGCGAAGGCGCGGGCGAGCTCGGCGGTGGCGGCTTCGTCGGCGAGATTCATGACGGCGCGCGGGGGATGACGAGGGTGACACTGGTGCCGGTCCCGACCGCCGATTCGAGGCTGACGGTACCGCCATGCGCTTCGACGAACTGGCGGGTCAGCGGCAACCCGAGGCCGAGCGCCGCATCGCCCTTCCCGACCCCGCCGATGCGGTGGAAGCGGGTGAACACCCGCTGCTGATCCTCGGGCGCGATGCCCTGCCCATTGTCGGTGATGACGATCGTCACCGCTTCATCATCGCCAAACGAAGCGAGCTCGATCCGTCCCTTGGCGGGGGTGTAGGCGACCGCGTTGCGAAGCACATGCTCGATCGATTCGCGGATCCGCCGGGCGTCGCCGATCACCACCCCGGCCGAAGGATCGATCGCCAAGCTGAACTTCTGCTTTCGCTCGAGCACCTTGGGCTCGATCGCTTCGGCGACCGCGCGGCACAGGCCGGGCATGTCGATCCGCTCGCGGTCGAGGGTGATCCCCCGACGGTCGCCCTGGGTCAGGTCGAGCACATCGTCGATCAATTTGGCGAGCCGCTCGACCGATTCGAGGATCGCGTCGACATAATCGGAGGCTGCGGGCGGAAGCTTCCCGGCATAGCCCTGGGCGAGCATTTCCGCGAAGCCGCCGATCGAGGTCAGCGGGGTGCGCAATTCGTAGCTCATCCCGGCGACGAAATCGGTCTTGATCTGGTCGGCTTCCTCGAGCCCGGTGGCACGCTCGCGAAGCGCAGCCTCGATACGCGTCGAATCGGTGACGTCGACCATGGTGAACAGCGCATTACCGTCGGGCAGCGGGACGGCGGCGAATTCGAAATGGCGGCCATCGGTCATCGACACCCGGCCAGTGCCCGACTGGCGCCCGGTGGTGGTGTCGCGGACCATTTCGCGGACTTGCGCGGCGGCGGTCGGGTTGACCAGCTTCTTGGCCATCGCCGGAACCAGTTCGTCGACGCGGGGATGCTCGGCGAGCCATTCCTCGTCCAGGTCCCACACCTCGCAAAAGCGACGGTTCCAAACATACAGACGACCGTCGGAGGCAAACACGCTGATCGCTTCGAACAGATTGTCGAACGTCGCGGTGCGCACGCGGAGCAGGGTATCGCGCGACGAGGACAAGCGGACCTGCTCGGTGCGATCCTCGAAGATCATCCTGAGGCCGCCGTCGGGAAGCGGCTGGGCGACTACCCGCCAATGGTCGCCGTTGGCCAGGATCCAATCCTCGGTGAAGGCTTCCTCGGGCGACAGGAACCACTCGCGGCGCTCGTTCTTCCACGCCGGAAAATCGCGCACTTCGGGGATTCGGCCATTGTCGCGCATCTGTTCGAGCAAGCGGTCGAAGATGGGGTTTTCGCTGAGTGTTCCGGGATCGATCTGGGTCATCGTCGCGAATGGCTGGTTGAAAAAGGACAATGAGCGGTCGGAATCGAATTGGGCGACCGCGGCCGTCATCCGGTCGGCCAGTTCGCGCTGGGAAAGCAGGTTCTGCGCGAGGTCAAAGCGCGCATCCTCGAGATCCTGGATGTCGATCGCGAAGCCCGCGACCGCGCCGGTGGGAAGCGGGACATCGACCAGTTTGAGCATCCGCCGCTCGCCGCCGATGGTCGCGGGCTGGGTGCGGATGTAGGGCCGCCCGCCTTCGAGCGCGGTCGCCGCGCCGGCCTTGGCGCCTTCGTCCCCCGGACTGTCGATCAACTCGCTGCCAAGCGCGATAACTTCGGCCGCATTTTGCCCCTCGACCGCGGCGACGAACGCCGAGTTGACCAGCCCCAGCGTCATGTCCGGCCCGCGATACCACATCGGGAACGGCGCGGATTCGATCAAATGGGTGAGCGCGTCGAGCGCAGCTTCGGTGCGGCCGAGCTGGTTGGCGAGCTTGAGCCGCTCGGCCTCCGCCCCGGTGGCATCGAACAGCCACAGCAGCAACGTGCCCGCGGCATAAGGCGGCGGGGCGAGGCCACCGCGCACTTCGACCGCACGGTCGGATCCGGCGATCTTGACCTGGCGGGCGATGGCGGTGCCGCTGATCGCGCTGGCCTGGACATCGGCCTTGAGCAAATCGAGGTCGGCGGGGTCGAGCCCCTGACCATCGCTGCTGAGATCGTCGAGGTGGGCGGGCATCGCGGCAAGCCCGAGATCGCGCTGGAGCAAGGTGTCGCTTTCGACCGCGCCGTCGGGGCGGATGATCAGCGGGCGCGCCGGGACCGAGCGCAGCAGGCTGGCGACCGACCGCGCGCCGCCGAGCAAAGCATTGGCGCGGGAGATGCGGCGACTGGCGAGGATCATCAGCGCCGCCGCGATCGCCACCCAGAAAGCGGCGAGAATGATGATCACGGTCGCGAGCCCGGGCGTGATCGTCATGAGGATGTGGGGGCGCCCGGCATAAGGGAGGTCATAGGGCGGGCGGGGAGGAAGGAAAAGGGTGGTGGGACGTGTGGGGCCTTGCCGAATTGCCGGGCTCAACTTGGCTGATTAAGGAGCTGGCGGATTCAACAAAGCATTTAGGCGAGCTAATGTCCGCTTCCGACCCAAGGCGGACATTAGGTGCGTTGCTTGTAATCTCGTAACCCATGATAAATGACCGTGAAACTCATCAGTCAGTTTGTGCTGCTTTAGGTGAGTGGGTAAGCAACGCATCCTTGTTGTTCAGGTTTTGGTTTGGTGCGGCATGCCACTGAGACAAGTTCAGGATTAGTGGGTTCGCTTAGGGCTTCCGGATCAGGGGTTTCATTTCATGTCAGTCGCCCACGAATTACCGCCCAACGAGGCTGAGCGCCTGGCGGCGGTTAGGCGTTACGACATTCTCGACAGTCCGCCCGATGGGGCGTTCGATCGTATTACGGCGCTGGCCGCACGCCGGCTCAAGGTCCCGATTGCCATCATCAGCATCGTCGATGAAGACCGGATCTGGTTCAAATCGCATCACGGCTTGCCCGTGGAGCAAATCGACCGCGAGCCCGGGCTGTGTGCATCAGCCATCTTGGGCGACGCACCCTATCTCGTCGAGGATGCGCGGAGCGACCCTCGGTCATTGGCAAACCCGCTCGTGGCAGGGGACTTTGGCTTGCGCTTCTATGCTGCGGTCCCGCTCACCACCAGTGACGGTCACAACCTCGGCACTTTGTGCGTGATCGATAAGGAACCCCGATCGATTGAAGATGAGCAGATCGAGGATTTGAAAGACCTTGCCTCAATCGTGATGGACCAGCTCGAACTCGGGCTCTCGTCCCGGCATGCGGTCGGCAAGGCGGACCTGATGGCCAAGGAGATTGATCATCGAGTGATGAACAGTCTCCAGTTCGTTTCCGGCTTGCTGGCGATGCAAAGCCGCTCCCCCGACGTTGGCGAGGCTGCGGTTCACCTTCAGTTGGCCGCCAATCGCGTTGCCGCCGTAGCGCAGGTTCATCGCCACTTTTATGCGGATGCGGCGGCCGAGGTATCGTGCCTCGCGTTCCTGCGCCGCCTGTGTGACGACCTTGCGACAATTCTCGATCGCGAAATCGTCGTGGGCGGCGATGAGGAGATGGTTCCTGCGGCCTCGATCCAGCCAATCGGACTGATCGCTAACGAACTGGTGACCAATGCCGCAAAATATGGCGCTGGCACGATCGATGTAGCGTTCCGCGCGTCGGCCGACATGAACCGGCTCATCGTGTGCGATGAAGGAAGCGGCTTGATTGACGGCTTTGATCCACACGCAGCTACCGCTGGTCTCGGGATGCGCGTGATCACAACGCTTGCCAAACAACTTCAAGGCACGCTGGAGGCTGGCCCGCGGGCGGAGGGTAGCGGAGCATGCTTCACCGTCCAGTTTCCCCGCGCCGGCTAACGTCCGCTTTCCACCCAAACCGGACATCGCGAGCCCGCGTGTTTTAGGGTTGGAGTGTCAGGCGGCGCTTCGTTGCTGTACTCCCGCCAAGGCAGGGACCCGGATGCGCGCCGACTATTCGGCTGCGTCGGTCTGGGCCCCTACCTTCGCAGGGGTGCATCTAGTACCGATAATGGTCGGGTTTGAACGGGCCGGTGAGCGGGACGCCGATGTAGGCGGCTTGCTTGTCGCTGAGCTTGGTCAGCTTGACCGAAAGCTTGTCGAGATGAAGCGCGGCGACTTTTTCGTCGAGGTGCTTGGGCAGGACATAGACGTCGTTCTTGTACTGTTCCGACTTGGTCCAGAGCTCGATCTGCGCGAGCGTCTGGTTGGTGAAGCTGGCCGACATGACGAAACTGGGGTGGCCGGTGGCGTTGCCGAGGTTGACCAGGCGGCCCTTCGACAGGATGATGAGCTTCTTGCCGTCGGCGAATTCGACCTCGTCGACCTGCGGCTTGATCTCGACCCACTTCATGTTGGCGAGGGCGCCGATCTGGATCTCGCTGTCGAAGTGGCCGATGTTGCAGACGATCGCCATGTTCTTCATCGCGCGCATATGGTCGACGGTGATGACGTCCATGTTGCCGGTGGCGGTGACGAAGATGTCGGCGCGGGTCGCGGCCTCCTCCATCGTGACGACTTCATAGCCCTCCATCGCCGCCTGCAACGCGCAGATCGGATCGACTTCGGTCACCAGCACGCGCGCGCCGCCATTGCGTAAGCTGGCGGCCGAGCCCTTGCCGACATCGCCGAAGCCGGCGACGCAGGCGACCTTGCCGGCGAGCATGACGTCGGTGCCGCGGCGGATCGCGTCGACCAGCGATTCCTTGCAGCCGTAGAGATTGTCGAACTTCGACTTGGTGACGCTGTCGTTGACGTTGATCGCCGGGAACGGGAGCTTGCCGGCCTTGGACAGCTCATACAGGCGATGGACGCCGGTGGTGGTTTCTTCGCTGACGCCCTTGATGTTGGCGACGGTCGCGGTGAGGTAGCCCGGGCGATCCTTGAGGAAGCGGGTCAGCGTCGCGGCGAACACTTCTTCTTCCTCGTTGGTCGGGGTGAACAAAGTCTCGCCGGCTTCGACGCGCGCGCCCCACAGTGCGAACATGGTGGCATCGCCGCCATCGTCGAGGATCAGGTTGCAGGTCTGGTCGCGGTTGGCCTCGGTCGACCAGTCGAAGATGCGGACGACATAGTCCCAATATTCCTCGAGCGTCTCGCCCTTGATCGCGAACACCGGGACGCCCGACTTGGCGATTGCGGCGGCGGCATGGTCCTGGGTCGAGTAAATGTTGCACGACGCCCAGCGGACGGTCGCGCCGAGCGCGGTTAGGGTCTCGACCAGGACCGCGGTCTGGATCGTCATGTGGAGCGAGCCGACGATCCGCGCGCCCTTCAAGGGCTGCGACGCGCCGAATTCCTGGCGCAGCGCCATCAGGCCCGGCATCTCGGTTTCGGCAATGTCGATTTCCTTGCGACCGAAGTCGGCGAGGGTGATGTCGGCAACGTGATAGTCGCGGGTCAGGGTGTCAGCGGTCGTGGCCACGGTATTCTCCGAAGGTGAAAGGTTGCGCGGGCCCTAGCTGCGGGCGCCCCGAAAAGCAAATATAAAGAATTCTTTATATGTTCCCGCAATCACGCCGCGCCGGTCTCGGTGGCGAGGAGGCGGGGGTCGATTCCCTCGCCACGGAAGGCGGTCTCCCAGCGCTCGCTGGCGGGGGTGTCGAACAATATGCCGGGACTGCCCGAGGCGGCGAACCAGCCGTGGCGCGTCATTTCGGCGTCGAGCTGGCCGCCTTCCCACCCGGCATAGCCAAGCGCGATCAGCCAGCGCGACGGACCGCGACCGGCGGCGATGGCTTTCAGTACGTCGATCGTGCCAGTCATGGCATATGCGGCGTTGTTGGCGCCGACGATGCGAACCGTGTCCTGACCGCCCCAATCCTCGCTGTGGAGGACGAAGCCGCGGCCGGGCTCGACCGGGCCGCCGTGGTGAACGACGCAATCGGGGGCGTCGCCGGGATCGACATCGAGCTGCCGGAGCAGGCTTCGGAAGCGGACTCCGGCGCGCAAATGGCCGATGCCGATGCCGACCGCGCCATTGTCGTCATGCACTGCCATCGCGATCACCGCGCGGTCGAAGCGCGGGTCGGCCATGCCGGGCATTGCCAGGAGCAGCTTGCCGGACAGGAAACGCGGGACATCCATGACCGGACGATGCCCGTGCATGCTTCGCCGGACAAGCCTTCACACGGTAACAAGAGGCGGATAGAGGCCGGTTCATCGAAAAGGAGACGAACATCATGACGATCAAGGTCGGCGACCGCCTGCCCGATGTGCCACTCGCCATCGCCACGCCTGAGGGGCCCCAGCCCACCACCACCACCGAGCATTTCAAGGGTAAGAAGATTGCGCTGTTCGCGGTGCCCGGGGCGTACACCCCGACCTGTTCGGCGCGGCACCTGCCGGGCTATGTCGACAAGGCCGGCGACTTCACCTCGAAAGGCGTCGACGAGATCGCCTGTACCTCGGTCAATGACGCGTTCGTAATGGGCGCGTGGAACAAGGCGCAGGGCAGCGAAGACATCGTCATGCTGGCCGACGGCAATGGCGACTTTGCCGAAGCGATCGGGCTGACGATGGATGGCGCGAAGTTCGGCATGGGCAAGCGCAGCCAGCGTTACTCGATGGTCATCAATGATGGCGTGGTCGAGCAACTCAACGTCGAAGCGCCGGGCGAATTCTCCGCCTCGAGCGCCGAAACACTGTTGGGGCAGCTTTAGGGCTCGGCCAGCGGTAACGCGCCGAAGCGCCGATAAAATGCGATGCGCGGCGGGAGCATAACGAGCCCGCCGCGCGTTACCCCCTCGCGTACAATTAGTGAGGAGTAACACCATGGCGACTATTAAGAAGACTACCACCACCACTCGTTCAACGCCCCGCACGCCGGCGCGCCGCAAGGCCGAGCCGAGCTTCGTCGCCTCGACCGAGCGCACGATCAAGAAGAATCCGTATGCCAGCGCGGCAGTCGCGACCGGCGTCATCAGCGCGATCGCAGCAGCCGCCGCGGGTTTCTTCGCGTTCAAGAAGAGCGGCAAGAGCTTCACCGATTTCAGCAATGACGTCACGACCAGCGCCAGGGACAAGGCCGCCGAAGTCAGCGACCGGGTCAAGGATGGCCTGGCCGATGCCGGGACGATGGCCAAGGACAGGGTCTCGAAGATCCGCGACGGGCTCGACAGCGTGACCAGGTCGCAATCCGACATCGCCGAGGACGCATTCACGATGAAAGAAACCGGGACGAGCACCGAATATCCGCTCGACCCGGTGATCGAACAGCAGACCAAGATCGGCTCGGTGTCTTACTAAGCCGAGGCCATCGACCGAACGATCGAGGGGAGCGAGCCGCGAGGCCCGCTCCCCTTTTTTGTATCGCGTGTCGAACGGGCGGCGATCAACGTCCATCATCGCTCCGGCGCTTTCAGGAACGCCGTGATCGCGGCGCCGAACTCGGGCTTGGTGACGCTCGACATGTGGGTGCCGGGGATCGCCACGTAGGTCGCGTTGGAAAGCGCCGCGGCGAGGTTTGGCGCGCTGCCATTGTCCTCATCTTCGGTCCCGCACAACGCGCAGGTCGGCATCGTGAACGCGGCGAGCCAGGCGGGATGCGCGTCGGTGAAGGTCGGGAGCAACAGCTTGGCAGCCTCCAGATCGACCTTCATCGTCTTCATGAACTGGATGGCGAGCCAGTGCGGATCGCCGCGGCTGGAGGTTTCGACATTGGCGATGGCGTCAAGGAAGAAATGCTTGCGGCGGAGCCAGCCGGTCAGCCCCTCTAACCCCATGCCGGCGAGAATCGCGCGGCGCGGTGTCAGCCCCTCGCCCACCGCCTGCACCACCGTCCGCGAGCCGAGCGAGAAACCGCCGAGGTCGTAATCGGTCAGGCCGAGATGGGCGACGAGCTCGGTCAAATCGCGGCCGAGAATACCGGCGTGGTACAGAGCGGGATCGTGGGGCTTGCCGCTCAACCCGTGGGCGCGAAGATCGGGCATGATCACCCGGAACCCCGCCTCGACCAGCCGCCCGGCCGCGCCAAACTTGATCCAGTTCGTCACGCCGTCGGAGAATAAACCGTGGACGAGAATGACGGGGCATCCCTCCCCCATGTCGCGATAGGTGAGATCGACCCCGTCCGACGCGGTCCAGTGGTGGATCGCAACTTCATCCATGGCGCGAATCTTCACAAATGTTCACGGTCGCCATCGGCGGTTCGCCGTGGCTGGATTTGCGATGGGAAACGAAAATCGCGACCATGGTTCGCGATGCCAAGCGAAATCCTACATTGCAACCCGCGCGGCTATCACTTGGGCGGCGCTGCGCCAGAGGCGTTCCAGCGATCGACCAGCGGCTGATAGTCGTCCGACCGGGTGCGCGGGAGGTCGGTGGTATCGAGCCACGCTTCGTGGACGCTCTCCGCGCCGAAGTGGCTAGTCGGCCCGAACCGCGACGGGTCGTCGAACGCGGCGACGGTGAGGTCCATCATGGTACCTTCGTTGTAGCGAAAGCCGAGCGAGGTGCCGCAGTTAGCGCAATAAGGGCGCTTGGCGATGGCCGAGCTGGCATACCAGTCAGGCTCACGGCTCCAGCGGACATCGGCCTGCCCGAGGCCGATCATCGCCAGGCTGACTTTGCCGCTGGCGCGCTGGCACATCCGGCAATGGCACAGACAGGCCTCGTCGCTATCGACCGCCGCCTCGAACCGCACCCGCCCGCAGGCGCACCCGCCGGTCATTTTTTCGGTCACGGGCGTCCCTTCCGGCGATTGATCCCGATGAACGCCAAGGCGATCACCGCGCCCAACGCCGCCATCGCCATGTCTTTTTGCGAGTCGAAGGCATCGCCTTGTTGGCCGTTATAGGCTTCGGCCGCTTGCGGTGACATCAGCACCGCGATCAACCATTCGAAGATTTCATAGGACGCGCTTGAGGCGAGGACGAACAGGATGGCGAGGCGATAGGCCAATCGTCGATCAACGCCTGCTTGGTTTTGCTCGAACTCGATGACCGGCAAAACGGCGCAGAGGCCGAAGCTCAGGTGGACTAGGCGGTCGAACATGTTGCGTTTCGACCCGAGGATCGCCTGCGCGTCGATCCCGATTGTGCCAAGCCAGCGATCATAAGGAACATCGCTATATGTCCAGTGCGCAGCGAACAGGTGGATGACCAGAAACGAGGTAATGCACAACACCGCAGGGTACGACAGATTCCAGCGACGGGTCAGCCACGGAAAGAGGAATGCGAAGGCAATCACCGGCCCCACCTGAAGCCAGGTGTTTTGCGGAAAGACTGCACCGCTGGCGCTTACCAACGACAGTCCGATTAGCGCGACAGATGCAGGTATCGCTTCGCTCGATCGCCGGACGGAAGCGATTGGCTTGACCGGGCGCACGGTCATTCGCCGCAGTCTATGCTCACTTCTGGCCGGTCGGGGTGGGTGGCATCGAGACGTGTTCGTTGATGATTTTCCACTTGCCGTCGGATTGCCGCTGGAAGACGTCGGTGAAGCGGGCGCTGACGGTCGGGCGGGCGGCGCCGGCTTCGACCGTGAAGCGCTCGATGCCGGTGCTGATGAAGGCGTCGGGGCCGACCAGCTGGATATGGCGGCCGGCGACCTGATAATCGGCGGGCTTCATGCTGACGAAATTCTTTGCCCAGCCGGACTGGATCTTGCGGTCGGCGCTGGGATCGACCGTGGCAGCGTCGATCATGACCGCGTTGCCGGCATATTGATCCATGATCTTGCCGAGGTCGCCGGTGGTGAAATTGGCCTCCGCGGCGGTCGCGATCCTGGCGGCCTCAGCCTCGGTCACGGGGGGACGCGCGGTGGGTTGCTGACAGGCGGCGAGCAACAGCGCGCTTGGCACGGCGATAGAAAATGAGTGGCGCATGCGATCCTCCTGATTGACCATGGGCAGCGTAGAGCGCGAGAATTTGCCCGCAAGGGGCATCATGGCTAGCCTGTGCGAAAGGTCGAGGGGAAGCAGATGATCCGCCTGTTTGAGTTGCTCAATGCCGACCAGGTCGCGCGGCTAAAGGCGCTTGCGCAAGCGGCGAGCTGGGTCGACGGGCGCGTGTCCAACCCGACCAACGCCGGCAAGAAGAACGAGCAGATCGACGATGGTGCGGCGCGCGAGGAAAGCGGGCAGATGATCGCCCAGGCGCTGGCCACGAACGCTTCGTTCAACGAATTTGCGCTTCCGGTCGCGGTCGCGCTGCCGTTGCTCAGCCGTTATTCGCCCGGGATGGGGTATTCGCTGCACGGCGACAATGCGTATTTGCTGCTCGGCAACGTCACCATCCGCAACGATCTGGCATGCACCATCTTCCTCGCCGATCCGGAAAGCTATGACGGCGGTGCGCTGGTGATCCATTCGGGCGATGTGACGACGTCGTTCAAGCTGCCCGTCGGCCATGCGATCCTGTACCCGGCGAACACCCCGCACGAGGTCGAGGCGGTGACTCGCGGCGAGCGGCTGGCGGCGTTCACCTTCGTCCAGAGCCGCATCGCCGATCCGGCGCGGCGAGCGGCAGTGTCGGAACTCGGGATCATTGCGCGCGACGAACGCGAGCGGCTGACCCCGGCGGCGCATGCGCGGCTGCTGGTGGTGCAGCAGAATCTGCTGCGCGAATGGGGCGACTCGCCTTAGGCGGCTTTTTGCAAATGCCGGCGTCCGAGAAGCTCGGCAATCTGCACCGCGTTGAGCGCCGCGCCCTTGCGAAGGTTGTCGCTGACGACCCAGATCGACAGGCCGTTGTCGACCGTCGGATCCTCGCGCACGCGGCTGACGAAAGTGGCATATTCGCCGACGCATTCGACCGGGGTGACGTAGCCGCCGTCCTCGCGCTTATCGACCAGCATGATGCCCGGCGACTCGCGCAGGATGCGTTGTGCATCGGCGGCCGAAATCTCGTCCTCGAACTCGATATTGATCGCTTCGGAATGCCCGACGAACACCGGGACGCGGACGCAGGTCGCGCTGACCTTGATCCTCGAGCCGAGGATTTTCTTGGTTTCGACCACCATCTTCCATTCCTCCTTGGTCGAGCCATCGTCGAGGAATTCGTCGATGTGGGGAATGACGTTGAAGGCGATCTGCTTGGTGAACTTGACCGGCGAATTGCTGTCGCCGACGAAGATGTTGCGGCTTTGCTCGAACAATTCGTCCATCCCCGCCTTGCCCGCGCCCGACACTGACTGGTAGGTGGCGACGACGACGCGCTTGATGGTCGCGGCGTCGTGCAGCGGCTTGAGCGCGACGACCATTTGCGCGGTCGAGCAATTGGGGTTGGCGATGATATTCCTGGCGCGATAGCCGTCGATTGCCTCGGGATTGACCTCGGGCACGACCAAGGGGACGTCGGGATCCATCCGATAGAACGAGCTATTGTCGATCACCGTGCAGCCAGCGGCGGCGGCGATCGGCGCGTAGATCTTCGACACTGCCGAGCCAGCGCAGAACAGCGCCATGTCCCAGCCGGCAAAATTGAAATGCTCGATGTTCTGGACCTTCAACTCCTTGCCGCTATCGCCAAGGTCGATGATGCTCCCGGTCGAACGCCCGCTGGCGACGGCGGCAATCTCGTCGAACGGGAATTCGCGTTCGACCAGGATGTTGAGGATTTCGCGCCCGACGTTGCCCGTGGCGCCAACCACCACGATCCGATAGCCCATCGCTGATTTCCTTGTGTTTGCGTGTCGGGGCGAGGTGGTGCCCCGCCCCGCACTTGTCAACGCGGACCGCCGCTTACCCCGTTGCGATCGAGGAAGCCGAGGATCGTCTTCCAGATGTGCGTGCGGACCTTTTCGCCCGCCGGGCTGTGGGTCTGGCCGGGATAGACCATCACCTCGAACGGCACCGCCTCGGACTGCATCTTGGCGATCAGCGAGGTCGAATTTTCGAACACCACATTGTCATCGCTCATGCCATGGATGATCAGCAAAGGATCGCTGATCCGTGCGACATCGGCCAGCGCGTTGGAACGGTCGTAGGTCTTGGGCTCCTTGCGCGGATCGCCGAGGTAACGCTCGGTGTAGTGAGTGTCGTACAATTCCCATTTGGTAACCGGCGCGCCAGCGATGGCGGCAGCGTAGAGGCCGGGGTCAGCTTCGAGCATTTTGACGCTCATATAGCCGCCATAGGACCAGCCATAGGTCGCGACCCGCGCCGGATCGACGAACGGCAGCGACTTTAGATAGAGCGCGCCGGCCTTTTGATCCTCGACCTCGACGCTGCCCATCGCATGGCTCAGCGCGCTTTCGAATTTGACCCCGCGATTATACGAACCGCGATTATCGATTTCGAACCAGATATAGCCGCGATCGACGAGATATTGTTCAAGGTCGCCGCCCCACCCCTGAGTCACATCCTGGCCGTGGGGGCCGCCATAATGGCTGAAGAACACCGGGTAGCGCTTGCCCGCGACCAGCCGGGGCGTGACCATCCGCCAGTGGAGCGTGGTGCCGTCGGCGGCTTTGATGGTGCCAAAGCGAGGCACTTCGTGGCTCGCGACATAAGGCGCATAAGGGTGGCTGGCGTCGATTGCATTCTGATCGACCCAAGCGATACGCTTGCCGTCGGTATCGGCAAGATACGTTTGCGGCGGCTGGACCGCGCTCGAACGGCTGACCAGCAAGCGTTGCGCCTTCTTGTCCATCGATATGCCGTTGGTGAAGGCGGGATCGGTCAGCCGCCGCATGGTCTGTGGCCCGGCGAGCTCAAGCACATAGCCCTGGCCGCTGGTGACATCGTCCTTGGTGGCGTTGAAATAGACCTTGCCGCGCGTCTGATCGACCCCGGCCAGCCCGGTCACCACCCATTCGCCCCTGGTCAGTTGGCGCCACTGGCCGTTGGCAAGTCGGTAGAGGTGGCCGAAGCCGTCGCGTTCGGACCACCAGATGAGGCTGCCGTCGTCGAGGAATTTGTAGCTGTTGCTGAGGTTGATCCAGCTGCCCTTGGCGGCGGTCTCGGTGAACATCACGCTCGACGCGCCAGTCGCGGGATCAACCTTGAGCATGTCGAGGCGGGTCTGCGCGCGGTCCTGGCGCTGGACGTAGAGCGTCTTGCCGTCGGGCGCCCAGTCGACCCGGGCGAGGTAGATATCGGTGTCGGCGCCAAGGTCGACCTTGACCTGGCGACCGCCATCGGGGTCGATGACGATCAGATGGGGGACGATATTGGGGGTGCCCGCGGCGGGATAGCGCTGATCGAACGTCTTGGTGCCCTCGGCGCCGATCGCGGTGCGGGTGACGATGCCGACATTGCTGTCGTCATACCATTGGACCGCGATGCGATCGTCATTGGGCGCCCACCAATGGCCGGTGAAGCGGTTCATTTCCTCCTGCGCGACAAATTCCGCCTCGCCATAATGCACCGTGCCGCCGCCGGGCGTGACCGCCCGGGCGACGCCGCCGACCGGCCCAACCCACAATTTCTGATCGCGCAGGAACGACAGATATTTGCCCTTGGGGCTGATCCCGGGGTTGAGTTCGGATTCCTTGCTGGCGGTCAGGCGCTTCACGCTGCCGTCGATCCCGGCGAGGTAGAGGTCGCCGTCGAGCGGCACCAGCAGCGCCTTGCCGTCGGGGGTCCAGTCGTAATTGACGATCCCCTTGAGCGAGCCGCTGCGGGTTCGTTCGCGCTGCATCTTTTCGGCTTCGCTCAATTCGGCGCCGCTACCGACCTTCTTGCTGTCGACCAGCATGCGCCACTGGCCGGTGGCAGTATCGAGCGCCCACAGGTCATAGCGTTCGCGATCATCGCCGCGATTGCGCAACATCGTCATCAAGGTGCCGTCGGGGCTGAGCTTGACCCCGCGCGGAGTGCTTCCGGCGAGGCCGGGGCTGGCGAACAGCCGTTCGAGCGTGAGCGGTTGTTGCGCGACTCCGGCGGGGACCGCGATCGACGCGCCCTGGGCAAGCGCGGCGGCGGGAGTCAGCATGGCGGCGAGTCCGGCAAGAATGATGGCATGACGCAAGGAGAACGCCTTTCGGCGATTGAAAAAGGGCGCCCGGAATGATCCGGACGCCCCTTCATCACGCCTCATGGCGGATATGCAAGTCTTCGCTTAAGCGTCGGTCTTTACGACGCCCTTCGGGGGCCTGGGATCGCGGCGTTCGGCGATACGCGCCGATTTGCCGCGGCGACCGCGTAGGTAATAAAGCTTCGCACGACGGACGGCGCCGCGGCGCACGACCTCGATCGAATCGATCGCTGGCGAGTAGAGCGGGAAGACGCGCTCGACACCTTCGCCGAAGCTGATCTTGCGGACGGTGAAGTTGGAGCCGATGCCCTTGTTGGCGCGGGCGATGCACACGCCTTCGAAATTCTGGACCCGGGCGCGGTCGCCTTCGACCACCTTGACGCCGACCTTGAGGGTGTCGCCGGGGCGGAATTCAGGGACTGCACGGTCCTGGGTGAGGGCCTCGATCGCTTCGCGCTCGAGAGTCTGGATGAGGTTCATTGCGGTAGAGCCTTACTCTTCAGTCTGCGCACCAGAGGGCGGTTCCTCCCGGACGCCACCATGGCGCTCGATCAGGTCCGGCCGCCGTAGCCGTGTGTCTTCGGATGCCCGGTCGTGCCGCCACGCCGCGATCCTCGCATGATCCCCCGATCGCAGTACTTCGGGGATCGTGCGTCCTTCCCACAATGCGGGTCGGGTATAATGCGGATATTCGAGCAACCCCGTTTCGAAGCTCTCTTCCTCACCGCTGGAGGCCGCGCCCATTACCCCGGGGAGCAGCCGAACGCAAGCGTCGAGCAAGACCATCGCGCCAAGCTCCCCGCCCGACAGCACATAGTCGCCGATCGACACTTGTTCGAGCGGGCGGGCGTCGAAAATCCGCTCGTCGAAGCCCTCGAACCGGCCGCACAGGATGATCGCGCCGGAACCTGCCGCGAGATCGCGGACGCGGGCTTGGGTGAGCGGCTTTCCGCGCGGTGTCATCGCAAGGATCGGTCGCGTGTCCGCCACCGCGTCGATCGCGGCGGCAAGCACGTCGCAACGAAGCACCATCCCCGCCCCGCCGCCGGCCGGGGTGTCGTCGACCGTGCGATGCTTGTCGATCGAATGATCGCGGATGTTGCGCGCGTCGAGGCTCCATTTGCCGTCCACCAAGGCGCGCCCAGCGATGCTCTGGCCGAGCGGGCCGGGAAACATCTCGGGGTAGAGGGTGAGGATGGTGGCGCGGAAGGTCATCGGGTCCAGTTTTCGACCTTGAGGCCGGGCACATCCACGAAGTCAGCGCCGTTGTTGCTGACGATGATCGCGCCCAGGCTCAATGCATGCGCCGCAATCAACCGGTCAAAGCGCGCGCGCCTGCATGGCAACGCGGCATAAGCGAGGGAGGCAGCCTCGTCGAACGGCAGAACCGGGACGATCGTCACGAAATGCTCGACCACCGCGCGATCAGGCGACTTGCCGAGCGAATTGCCAAGGACGATCTCGGCAAAACTGATTGCCGACAAGCCGACCTCGCCCGGCTCGCATTCGGCCAGGCGCGAACGAAGGGCCGGATAACTGCCGAGCATCGCATAGATCGCACAATCGGTGTCGAGCAGCGCGCGGATCATTGTTCCGTAGCGAGCTTACGTGCCGCGATGGTGCTTGGCCGCTCGTCAAAATCATAGCGTTCGGGCACATGGAGGCCCGTCGCCTTGCCCCAGAATTTGTCGACGTCGAGCTTGGCCTTTGGCGCGTCGATCCGCTCGACGATGTAATGGCCCTGCTCCTCGCGCACCTTCATCTCGATGCCCTCGATAATCCCGAGCCCCTTAGGCAAGCGCAACGCCACCGAATTGCCCGACTTGAATGTCTTGGCGCGATATTCAGTCATGTTCGATCTCCGTATATACGCAATGTATATACTTTGCTCCGCGCCTGCAAGGGAACGAAAGGTTGGTTCGCCGCTTTGACGAATTATGGACACCACCCCTCTCGACTGCCTGGTGATCGGCGGCGGCCCGGCCGGGCTGACCGCTGCGATTTACCTGTCGCGCTATCATCTCGACATCTTGGTCGTCGACGGTGGCAAGAGCCGCGCCGCGTGGATCCCGTGCTCGCACAATCATGCCGGCTTTCCCGACGGGATCAGCGGGGTCGAATTGCTGACACGGATGCGTGACCAAGCGCGCAAATATGGCACCAAGATCCAGACCGAGCATGTCACCCGGATCGAACGTGACGAAGAGAGCGGGCTGTTCACCGCTACCTGGGGGTCGGGCTGCGTCACCTCGCGGTCGGTGTTGCTTGCGACCGGCGTGACCAACCGCCGCCCGCCAATGGACGAAAAGCTCCACGACGAGGCGCTCGCCGCCGGGCTGATCCGTTATTGCCCGGTGTGTGACGGTTATGAAGTGACCGACAAGAAAGTCGGGGTGATCGGGTCGGGCAAGGGCGGGGTCAATGAAGCTATTTTCCTGCGCAGCTTCACCGCCGACGTGACGCTCATCGCGGCGGACAAAGCGGTCGATATTACCGCCGAGGACAAGGCGCGGCTCGACGAGGCTGGGATCCAGGCGGTCGACGGTCCGGCCGAGGGCGTCGCGGCGATGGAAGGCTGCATCACGATCAATACCGCCGAGGGGCATTTCACCTTCGACAGCGTGTATCCCGCGTTGGGCAACGACACGCATACGCAACTGGCGGAGATGCTTGGCGCCAAGCTCAGCGGCGACCGCTGCGTAATCGTCGATAGTAACCAGCGATGCAGCGTGCCTGGGCTCTATGCGGCGGGCGACATCGTGCTCGGGCTCGACCAGATCAGCCATGCGATGGGCGAAGGCGGGGTGGCATCGACCACCATCCGCAACGATCTGGCCAAAATTACGCCACTTCGGCGCTAGGCCAGGAAGTCAGGGTCGAGGAAGATCTTGCCGTCGGCGAGGTCGGCGATGCCATCGCGGAACGGGATCAGCGATCGCTTACCATCAGGAAGAGCGATGTCGAGCAATTCGCCTGCGCCATAATCCTCGACTGCGGCAACGGTGCCGATTGGCTTCCCGCCGCCATCAACGCACTGCAGCCCGATAATGTCAGTGTGATAATATTCCCCTTCGGCCAGTGGGGCGAGCGCGACCCTGTCGATCTCGACCAGCGAGCCGCGCAATGCCTCGGCGGCTTCGCGGGTGGTCACGCCGTCGAACCGCGCGACCGCGGTCTTATTGCCCGCGCGGACCTCCCTAAGCTTGAGCGGTGCGCCGCCGACGGTCAGGCTGGGCTGGCCTGAGAGGCTGTCGATCCCCTCCCCGAACAGCTTCAACTTGACCTCGCCGCGAACGCCATGCGCCCCGGCGACCGCAGCCAGCGCAATGCGCTTGTCGGTCGCCGGCGACGTCATGATTATTCGGCCTTCGCGGCTTCGTCGGCCGGTGCTTCGGCTTCGGCTTCGGCTTCGGCTTCGGAGTTGGCTTCGCCTTCGGCCGGAGCTTGGGCGCTTTCGCCGGTTACTGCAGCGGCTTCGTCGCCGGCATCGCTGCTGGGAGTGGCTTCGTTGGTGTCGGCTTCGGCGGCAGGCGCTTCCTCGGTGGCGGCTTCTTGGACCGGGGCTTCTTCGATCGGGGCTTCGTCAGCCTCGGGCGCTTCAGCG
>ENA-OBIT01000089-OBIT01000089.1-metagenomes-genome-assembly--contig:-NODE-89-length-36204-cov-9.504_pt1 | contig 36204 bp, 34 predicted proteins | sample MGYA00153386_OBIT01 | MGnify analysis MGYA00153386
TATTTCCGATAAAAAAATTGCTAGAGATATCTATACCCCTAGCAATATTTACTCTACCTGCAAGCAATTGCAGTCTGTTGGCTCTACTTAATTGGGCAATTTAGAGATTACCAGATTGAGCTAATTTATCTTTGAGTTCGGCTAATTTTCCAGCCCAGCGGGGATCGGGTTGGAAACTTTCAGTACTTGTAGTAGTAGTGCTGACATTGTTACTGGTACTAGTCTTATTACCCTCTTTGCGACCACCTTTTTTGGCAGCACCACCATTACTGCGACGAGGAGTGCTAGTGGGGGTAGCAGGGGTAGCAGGGGTAGCAGGGGTAGCACTAGCACTATTCTTATTACTTAAAGTAGGTTTCGGTACGTTGCTAGGTTCTCTAGGAGTAGGTTCATTATCGCCCTCGCCATCTTCATCTTCTTGCCCTTTGGCTTTGGGTAAAGCTTTTTCGATTTTGATGGGTGTCTCTTGGAACATAGCACCGTTGTACTTCTCGATGATTTGGTCTGCTTGTTCGTCAGTCTCGACGGTGACAAAGCCAAATCCACGGCATTTACCAGTCTTGCGATCTTTAATGACTTTGACAGAAACTAAGTCGCCAGCTTCAGCAAAAACGGTTTGGAGTTCATCCCGCTCTACATCAGATTTTGGTAAGTTGCCCACATATAAACGAATAGACATATAGAAATTCCTCCAGACTGGAATTAAATTAGCTTGCTTGCAGGATTTCCCGTGGGGGATTGCCTCAATTTTAGGTATGTAAAAAACTGCCGAAGAAGTGTCCTAATATTTCAAATTATCACAGTCGATCGAACCTCAGCGAGAATTTGGAGCTGCAAAATAGCTACTCACAACTGCTTGTCGTTGGCAGACTTGTACTGAGCGACGTGCACTGAGCGAAGTCGAAGTGAGTCGTTGGTGACAGGCTGCCGTAGGCACAGTAGCCTCTCCCCTAGAGAATCGATGCTGTAATTTGAATCCGCAGGTACGATTTTGATGTCCTCGGCATTGTAACTTAATGATTATTTACAAATTTTATTACACCTCTACTTAAACTATCACGTCTAGGTAGGGGAGATCGATGTATTGACGATCGATAGTTAAATTAAAAGGTGGGTACTACCCACCTTCTACAGATTATTCAAGATAATCGCTGGATCGATAGTATTATCGATCGAACTTAATGATTAGACCCGTTCTTCACTCCGATGACCACCACGGTTGTCGCGGCTATCACGGCTGTCGCGCTCGTAGCGACTGCTTTCATTGCGAGGGGCACTGTCACGACGATCGTAACGACCACCGCCGCCACCGCCACCGCCGCCACTGCGGAGAACTGGTTTGCCACCAGCACCACCGCCGCCGCCACCACCGCCACGACGGTCGCTACCACCGCGAGGTTTGAAGCTATTGGAAGAACGTTCGCGCTCTTGTTGTTGTTGTGGTTCTTCCATATCTAGCCATGCGGGGCGAGTTTGGTCGTATACCAATTGAAGTGCTGCTGCTGCGACGGTATGAATGTCGTATTCTTCGCTCATTTTGGCGATAATTGGCAGGAAGGAAGCTACCCGTTCGCCGGATAGAGCCTCTTGTACCTTACCCTGAATCTTATCGACATGGGACGCTTCTACTTGAGCGCGAGTCGGGATTTGACAGACAGTCAGGGACTGTTTGACACGACGTTCGATCGCTTGTAGTTTACGACGATCGAGGGAGTGAATCAAGGAGATTGCTACTCCTTCTTTACCTGCACGACCTGTCCGACCGATCCGGTGAATGTAGTTTTCGACACTATCGGGGAGGTCGTAGTTGATGACGTGGCTGAGGTGATCGACATCTAGACCGCGTGCCGCAATATCTGTTGCAACGATCCAGCGTACTTTGTCACCACGGAATCGTGCCAATAGGCGTTCCCGTTGAGTTTGGGTCAGATCGCCATGATACTCATCTGCGCTGTGTCCGGCGGATTGGAGTTGGCTGGTGAGTTCTGCTGCTGCTTTACGAGTCCGAACAAAGATAATTGCTGATTCTGGTTGTTCGAGTTCGAGAATAGGTTGCAGAGCTTGGGCTTTAGTCCAACCGCGTGGGATGAAGTAAACCTGTTGCTGAATTTTGGAAGGTGCCGCTTTGACTTGATCGACTGTGACGGTCACAGGAGATTTGAGGAAGCGATTGACCAATGAGCGAATTGGGGGTGCCATCGTCGCCGAGAAGAAGGCTGTTTGGCGTTCGGTGGGCAATTTGCTCAAAATCAGTTCGATGTCGTCGATGAAGCCCATACTGAGCATTTCATCAGCTTCATCGAGTACCAACCATTCGACTTGTCCGAGGCGGAGATGACCGCGATTGATCAAGTCGATTACACGTCCAGGGGTACCGACAACGGCAGCTACACCGCTCTCTAAGCGACGAATCTGAAGGTCGATCGCCTGTCCGCCGTAAACTGTCAAGATCGGGGAACGACGCTCGTTACCACCCAAGAAGGTTTTCATCGCAGCCGAAACCTGCATGGCTAACTCACGGGTAGGAGTCAGTACCAAGGCTTGAACGATCGGACGCTGCCAATCCAAACGCTCGATCATGGGCAGTGCAAAAGCAGCAGTTTTACCCGTTCCGGTTTGGGATTGTCCGACTACATCTTTGCCGGATAGGAGATAAGGAATGGCCTGCTCTTGAATATTGGTTGGTTCAGTAATCCCCAGTCCTTCCAGTTGTGTAACGATATGGTCGGAAAGTCCAAGGCTAGAGAAAGAAACGGTCATAATTTGTAGTTAAGTGGATCGGTATGTTTTGATGTCGAAAAGTTAGGAGCTAATCTTTAGGAATTCAACAGTAGATAAACCGGGGAAAACATCGTACCCAATATTTAAACCATTCAGTTTGGGGATGTGTGAGAATTAGCTGTAATTCTGCACCAATAAAAGCAATACTAAATAGTTACAGAATGTTCGCATCACTTGCGAGGCGGAGATTCTGTCGTGAATTGTTGTCGAATAATCGGTCTTTTTACTGAGTTCTAGCGTCTTCGCTCCAATCCAAAATTTAAAGTATATTTAGATTTTGAATTTAACAGTTGTCTAGTTAGTAGCGACTATATTACCATTTTAATACCAAAACTGAAAGCTTGGCATCGCCGGATAACCGATCGCTATTTACTATTCACTGATAGACGATCTCGCCGTGGAGATCGTAATGGTCGGCTGCGTGGATCTTAGCGGAAACAATTGACCCAAGGCGGGCACTCCCACTAACATACACTAGTCCGTCCACTTCTGGTGCAAATCTTGCAGATCTGCCTACCAACAACCCGGAATCGGGATGCTCCTGTTCGATCAGGACATCCACGGTTTTACCGATTTCACCTTGGTTACGGCGGAGTGAAATTGGTTGTTGCATCGCCATGATGCCGTCGCGTCGCTCGTCCATCACTGCTTGTGGCAATTGATCGGGCAAGGTAGCCGCCGGAGTTCCATCCTCTGCGGAGAAGGTAAACACCCCAACATGATCGAATTCATGCCGTTGCAAGAATGCTTGGAGATGTTGGTAATGAGCGTCGGTTTCTCCAGGGAAGCCGACAATCAGTGTTGTCCGCATGATTGCATCAGGGAGAGCTGTTTTAAGTTGCTCGATGATGCGATCGTTTACCTGTCCTTGCCACGGGCGATTCATGGCACGGAGGATTTCGGGATGGGAATGCTGTAATGGTAGATCTAGGTAGGGTAAAACATTCGCTGTTTCCTGCATGGCTGCGACTACCTTGGGTGTTAACCCTGTGGGGTAGGCGTAGTGCATCCGAATCCACGGAATGTCTACTTTGCCTAAAGCGCGCAGGAGTTCAGCTAATTTAGGTGTACCATAGATGTCAAGTCCATAGTTGGTGGTGATTTGGGAGATCAGGATTAGTTCCTGTACGCCTTCATCTGCCAGTCTTTGAGCTTCAGCAACGATCGACTCAATCGTACGAGATCGCTGTTTTCCGCGTAAGTGCGGAATGATACAAAAAGCACAAGCATAATCGCAACCTTCAGCTACGCGTAGATAAGCAACACCCTCAGTCGTCGTCCGATAACGGGGTGTGTGTTCGTCAGCGATGTATGTTGGTTCTGGGCTGATTTCTACTACCCGTTCGCCGCCACGACTGCGTTCGATCACATCGACGATTTTGTGATAGTCACCGCTACCAACTACAGCTACAGCTTCAGGTATTTCTGCAAGTAACTGCTCCTGAAAATGCTGCGCCATGCAGCCAGTAATCACGATCTTTTTGTCCGCCTCGGCTAGTTCTACTAACGTGCGGATGGATTCTGCTCTTGCAGCATCGATGAAACTACAAGTATTGACGATGACATAATCTGCTGCGGTTTCGTCAGCATCTACCTCATACCCTGCTTGCACGAGCAGTCCGAGCATGTGCTCGCTATCAATTCGATTTTTTTCGCAACCTAAATGAGATATTGCAATTGTTGGCTTGTTGCCCATGTATTCTCGGTTTCTCTGTCTCCAACAGTAATACAGTGATTATTGCTCAGTTACCAGTTCCAACTCGTGTTTTGTTCGATCCGCCCACATTGCGTTAACGCTTCTTTAAATAGACTAAATCGGCGATGGCTGGATCGATTCTTTTTCAGAGACGCTATGCCAATGACAAAATGCTTTTAAATCCGGCTTTCGATCTTAACCGATAATTTCAGTTATCAGCACGATCGGGGTGTCGATTTGCAGTCGAAGAGTACTTTAACTAGTAGTTTGGACTAAAAATTTGTTTGTCTAACGTTAGAGGCTTAATTTAAGTAACGCTGCTATATCTTAGCACGATGTTGCGAGATGTAAAGTAGAAAATATTGACGGGTAGATGGGGAGTGGTGCAATGGGAATCGATCGCCTTGCCTCATTTCAGGCACAGCCAGCGACTGAAGTGGACTTGAGCGATTAGCCTGGGGATGAGAATAGCACAAAGCCAGCAATCTGTGAGTGGATAATTAACCCGAACTGAAGCTAAGTAACGTGAGTGTCTCCTGTCGGAGCGACTGAAATCACGCGGAGGTTCCCTCCGCGCTGGGCGGTGCCCAAACGAAGCTAGAAGTCATCGATCGGAAATCCTTATCCCGAACTCACGTTAAGTAGTGAGTAACTACAGCCTAATTTGTGGATAATAGAGATGAAGATTGAGTCTCGCGGTTTGGTCATGCCCAAGCTTGAGTTGGTGCGGCAATCGCCATTCGCCTAGTTGAACGTAAAACGTGAATTTAAAGCAAATTTTTAACACCACTCAGCCGATTATTGGAGTAGTCCATCTGCTGCCCCTACCGACTTCGGCGCGTTGGGGCGGTAGCCTCAGTGCGATTATCGATCGAGCCGAACAGGAAGCAGTCGCCCTGGTTTCTGGTGGTGTCGATGGGATTATCGTCGAAAACTTTTTTGATGCGCCTTTTCCTAAAAGTCGCGTCGATCCGGCTGTAGTTAGTGCGATGACGACGGTGGTGACGCGGTTGATGGAATTAGTCTCACTACCGATCGGCATCAATGTATTACGGAATGATAGTCTCAGTGCGATGGCGATCGCCAGTTGTACTGGAGCGGCTTTTATTCGGGTAAATGTCCTGTCTGGAGTGATGGCAACAGATCAGGGCTTGATTGAAGGCTGTGCCTACGAACTACTTAGGTATCGGCGAGAATTGGGCAGTCATGTCAAAATCATGGCAGATGTCCTCGTCAAACACGCTCAACCACTGAGTTCGAGCGATCTAATTAATGCCCTGAGAGAAACAATCGATCGCGGTCTAGCAGACGCGGCAATCATCTCTGGAGTAGCGACAGGTAGTCCCCCTAGTCTAGAAGACCTGAAGCTGGCTAAAGCGGCGGCTGGGGGCGTTCCGATCGTGATCGGCAGTGGCGCAAATTTTGATAACATCGGTAGTTTAATGCAATATGCCGATGGGGTAATTGTTTCGAGTTCGCTCAAACGTCAAGGGAAAATTGAGAACTCGATCGATCCAATCCGCGTCAGTCAATTTGTCGAAACAATTCGTCAGGATATCGCTAGCCGATCTGTACAACGGGCGATCGATTCGATGAAAATTCACAGCTAGGCTTTAGGCTTTGGGCTTTAGGCTTTAGGGGTAGAGGGTAGAGGGTAGGTAAGAGAGAATTACAAACATAGCTCTGGTACCCTGGTGCATTACGGCTGATGCCTAACACACCATCCACCATCCACCATCCACCATCCACCATCCACCATCCACCATCCACCATTTACCCCTATGAAACGTCGTCAAGTTCCTTGGATTTATCAATACTCACGGTTACTGATTGGCATAACTGCAATTTTAGGCATATGTGTTACAGCTTACCTGACGTGGGTAAAAGTCAGCAACAACGGAGTTTGTGGCACTGAAGGTTGTCAGATTGTCCTCGCTAGTCCCTTTGCCAATGTGGGTAACTTTCCGCTGACTGGTTTGGGGCTATTGAGTTACATTGCGGTGGCCGTGATGGCATTTGCGCCAACTCTGATCGATCCCAAAACTAATAAATCAGCTCACAATCAGCTCAATAACCTCACCTGGCTGGGGCTATTCCTGGCTGGCGTGGGGATGGCAGTATTTAGCGGCTATCTGATGTATTTGCTGGCATTTGTGATTAAAGCGGCTTGTCCGTTTTGTATTGCTTCCGCAATTTTCACATTCACGATCTTGGGACTGACATTAGTTGGGCGAGATTGGGAAGATGTCGGACAAGTAATCTTTACAGGTATGGCAGCGGCTCTAGTGTCACTGCTAGTATCGCTAGTATTGTACAACACGGCGATCGGCGGTCAAATAAATTCGCTAGCTCCCACTACTGCTCCCGAAGTAGGTGTGGGTTGGGAAATCAAGTCTACGTCTGGAACTGCGGAAATCGAGTTGGCTAGACATCTGACCCAGAAGGGTGCCAAGATGTATAGTGCTTACTGGTGCCCACATTGCTACGAACAAAAGCAGTTATTTGGGAAAGAAGCCTGGGCGCAAGTTACCAATGTCGAATGCGCTGCTGATGCTAAAAAGAATCCTCAGCCCGATGCTTGTACGAAAGCTGGCATTAGAGGGTTTCCGACTTGGATCATTGATGGGAAGCTAGATCCTGGCGTTAAGAAACTGTCTAAACTGGGCGAGTTGACTGGTTATAAAGGTGACACTGCATTTAAGTACGATCGATTGTTTACTAGATAGCCTAAGTTGCTAGTTGTAGAACGCCTACGATTGAAATCGTGGCTCATGTTGCAAAGTCCGCCTACGCGGACTAATAAACTAGTCCGCGTAGCGAAAAGTGCGTTCTTGGGGTTTCCCCAAGTGAAGCACCTTTTCAAGACAGGCGGACTTTGCAATCCGAGGAGTGGTTTTAACCACTTTGAGTATAGGTATCAGCGTTTCCCTATTCGGCGGGATAGAGGTGAAGTTAATCCTTTTTGTGTAGGTTCGGTTGTGCGATCGACACAAATAGTTTATGTATTTTAAGGTTGCTAATAATCACTCAAAATCTACCGAATGCTTACAAAATTGCAGCTACTTCAGTCAACTACCGCGATCGGGATGGCAATTGGTGCCCTGACTACTCCAGTTATAATTCAAGCCAGCCCATCGATCTCTACTAGTGGAAAAACCATTTCATCTGGGCAGCCAGTCACCAATAGCACCCCGAAACCTTCTCAGTCTGGTGGTAATTCCATTGCCGCAGGTACAAAGATCGAAACAGTTTCGGGCGCGGCAGAAACTGCGTTAGTCGAATATTTAGCTGCAAGCGATGTCAAGTTTTATGGTGCTTACTGGTGCTCTCACTGCCAGCAGCAAAAATCTTTGTTTGGCGCAACTGCTGCGGCTAAATTACCCTATGTTGAGTGCGCCGCAGATGGTGAAAATTCTCAACGACAGTTGTGCAAAGATAAGAATATTCAAATGTTTCCCACTTGGGCGATCGATGGTAAGTTTTACCCAGGCACAAAAGATTTAAAAGAGATTGCCAAAATGACTGGTTATAAAGGTTCGATGGAATTCAAGTATCATAAATAGATGAGTAAATAATATTGACTCATCTATGTGTTATGACTGCTTTACCCATGCTCGACTTTCTGATTTCGCACTATTAATCGTTTACGAATAACATGGGTTTAGAGCCTCCTGTAGAGGTGCAAAGTGATTATAACGGAAATTTGACTCCGTTTTAATCACACCGCTGTCAACTGTCAACTGTCAACTGTCAACTGTTTAAATCAATTAACCCCGATACTTAATGAATTACTTACTCAATCTGTGGCGATTTCCGATCTTATCAATAGTACTATCATCTTTGTTCTTGGGTTCATTACCAGTTAGTGCAGATCGGGTATCTGCATCAATTCCGTCAAATAGAGCGTCCGCGCAGCCTCTAGGAGAGAAGATTGCCACAAATCAGATGACTTCGATCGATAGCGATTCGATCGATCTTTTGAGCCAACAACCGCCAACAAGTGAGGTGCTGCTCGCTCAATCAGTCAAGGTAACTCCTCAACTAGAAAAACAAATCCTAGAGGTACTCCGCAGACATCCTGAAGTAATGTTTGAAGTGTTGCAGAAATATGCGATCGAGCAACAAGCAAAGGAGCAAAAAGCCCAAGCCGAAGCGATTAAACAAGTTCGGACAAATACTAAGGCACTAATCGGCGATGCTCCAGTTATGGGAGCTAGCGATCGCAAAATCGTCATGGTAGAATTTTCTGATTTTCAATGTCCATTCTGTGCCACAGCCGATAAAAGCGTAAAGCAATTTATGGCAAAGCATAAGGATAAAGTTACCTTAGTCTACAAGCATTTTCCACTTACCCAAATTCACCCCGAAGCTCTACCTGCTGCTCGTGCTGCTTGGGCTGCAAATAAGCAGGGTAAATTCTGGGAGTATCATGATGCTTTATTTGCCAATCAAGCTAAATTAAGCGAAACTTTTTATCTAGAAACTGCCACTGGTTTAAAATTAGATCTCAACAAGTTTAATGCCGATCGTAAAATTGCTGATGATTTTATCGTTCAGGACTTTAAACTAGGGCGTAAACTGGGTATTGATGGCACACCGACATTTATCATCAATGGGGAAGTCGTCACTGGTGCTGCTTCACTAGCAGATTTGGAAAATGCTTTAGCAAAAGTCACCAAAAAATAGTCAGTTCTCATCTGCAACGAAGTTGCTTGAAACCTCATCCCTAAAGCCTAATCCCTAAAGCCTAAAGCCTAATCCCCTATGAGTGACACTTCTCTAGCTTCAATCCAACCAGCCGTCTGGCGAATTTTGGATGCAAATTTCGATCGAGCGCGGGAAGGATTACGCATTATTGAAGAATGGTGCCGATTTGCGCTCAATGATACAGCGATGGCAAATGAGTGCAAGCAGATGCGCCAAGAATTAGGGCTGTGGCACACGCCACAGATTCGCTCGGCACGAGATACGACAGGGGATGTGGGTACCGCCCTCAGTCATCCGCGCGAGGAACAGCGTACGGGCATCGAGCAACTGCTGCAAGCGAATTTTTGTCGGGTACAAGAAGCATTGCGAGTACTTGAAGAATATGGCAAGTTGCAATCATCTAGTATGAGTAGCGGTTGCAAACAGATGCGGTACCGAGTGTATAGCTTAGAGAGCAGTTTACTCGCCTATCGTCGTCGCCAACTTCTCGCCCATGCTCGGTTATATCTGGTGACATCTCCAGCCCCAGATTTACTCGCACGAGTCGAAGCAGCTTTACAAGGTGGCTTGACTTTAGTTCAGTATCGTGATAAGCAGAGCAACGATGTCGATCGACTGGAGATCGCGCAAGCTATGTGTCAACTCTGCCATAATTACGGTGCGTTATTTATCCTTAACGATCGAGTCGATCTCGCTCTGGCTGTGGACGCTGACGGGGTGCATTTGGGGCAGCAAGACATCAGTATCGCTCTAGCTAGGCAAATCCTCGGATCGCAACGCATCGTCGGTAGATCGACAACTAGCCCTGAGGAAATGTCTCTGGCGTTGAAGGAAGGCGCAGACTATATTGGGGTAGGGCCAGTATATGAAACTCCAACTAAAGCTGGGAAAGCGGCGGCGGGACTAGAATACGTTCAACATGCAGTCAAAAATGCGACTGTGCCTTGGTTTGCGATCGGTGGCATCGATAGTACTAATATTGATGATGTCCTCCAAGCTGGTGCCCCAGCAATCGCGATCGTTCGAGCGATTATGGAAGCAGATAATCCTACTCATGCAGTTCAATATTGTCTGTCCATCTTGAATCGGGTACCGCGAATAGAGGGTAGAGGGTAGAGGGTAGAGAGTAGGCTTTAGGCTTTAGGTTTTAGGTTTTAGGGTTTAGGATTGAGTGGCTAGCGGGGTCGTTTATGATTTTTGGTTTATGATTGAGTCGATCGAGTTACAAGTAAATGGTGAAGCGTGTACCTGTTTGCCGCAGACAACCTTACCCCAGTTATTAGTCAAGATGGGGTTGAATCCTCGACTTCTAGCAGTAGAATATAATGGGGAAATTTTGCATCGTCAATTTTGGGACAATACAGAAATTAAAACTGCCGATCGATTGGAAATTGTGACGATCGTGGGTGGTGGTTAATATATACAGATAATCAATTTTGAACTATGAGTACTAATAACTACCAAAATGTGCTTGGCACCGAACTTCAGACTTGTTGTACCTCACCCATGACTGGATTTTTTCGGACTGGAGTATGTGTCACGGGATCTCAAGATCGCGGCACTCATGTAATTTGCGCTGAACTCACTGCTGAATTTTTGACATATACTAAATCCCAGGGCAACGATCTGAGCACACCTGTTCCTGGCTCCAGTTTTCCTGGCTTGAAACCGGGCGATAAATGGTGTCTGTGTGCAACGCGGTGGAAAGAAGCTCTAGAAGCTGGGGTTGCGCCGCCTGTAGACTTGGCTGCAACTCATAATACCGCTCTCAAATTTGTGTCATTGGCAGATCTTCAACAACACGCTATTTCCCCATGAGCGATAAGTCACCTGTAGAAGTTGCGATCGCAATTCTGCCCCATGAGGGTAAATTTTTGATGCAATTGCGGGATAATATTCCCACGATTCTCTATCCAGGTTTGTGGGGTTTATTCGGCGGGCATATCGAAGTTGGGGAAACACCAGAGATTGCTGTCGAGCGAGAAATAATTGAGGAAATCGGCTATCAAATTACCAATCCCCACAAGTTTGGCTGTTACAATGACGATCGCGTAATTAGGCATGTTTTTTATGCACCGTTGACTGTCTCGATCGATAAATTAGTTTTGACTGAAGGTTGGGATTTGGGATTGATTAGCCCCGCTCAAATTGAAGCCGGATTTGCTTATTCAGCGATTGCTGGGGAAGAACGTCCATTAGGTGTGGTACATCAACAGATTATGGTTGATTTTATGGAATGGTGGGTTAATTAGTTGATAGTTGATAGTTGATAGTTGATAGTAATAAATCACCGCCAATGTTGCGTTCCGCTGACGCTAACACACCCTACAGCACGTGTATTTAGTAAGAAATCATCGTTCTCTGACAGGCTGCTAGGATAGAGTAAAATCCAAGCGGGGATTAAAGGATTCGATATCGCGTAACTTTTGGTAGAGTTCGCGTTCGGCTGGAAGCAGATTTTTCGGCACAACAATTTGGATTTCGAGTAATTGATCGCCGCGCCGAGCGTCTTCACCTGGGAATCCCTTACCAGCTAGACGCAACTTTTGCCCAGAGGTAATACTTTGAGGAAGACTGATTTTTACTAATCCATCCAAAGTGGGCACTTCGACAAAGCCACCTAAGACGGCTTCGGCTGGAGTAACTGGGAGTTGACAATAGACATCGATCCCTTCGAGTCTAAAAAATTGGTGTGGTGCGACATTGATTTTGAGATAGAGATCGCCGCCAGCGATTCCTTGTCCGCGCAGGCGAATTTTTTGACCTGAGATCATCCCTGGGGGCATCTCTACTTCTAGAGATCGACCATCTTCTTGAATGGTAATCCGTTCGCGTCCGCCCAGGTAGGCTTTATCGAGCGGTAGAGTGAGTTCGGCTTCGAGGTTTTTAGGGCGCAGCAAGGGTTGAGCCTCGGCGAAGGTATTGCGATCTCGCGGACGATCTGCTTCTGCGGAGCCGCGAGGATTTCGGCGTTCGGTAGTCCGATTGCGGTCTGTTTGGGCATCAGAATTTGAAGATCTATTATCATTATTACCGTTGCTCGATGCTTTTTTGCGTCCTAATAGTCGATCGATAAAGGTATTAAAATCATCACTAAAGTCATCATCATCATCAGCTCTTTCCCTAGGCTGATTTGGAGTAGCTTTGGTGCTTTTCTTGCGCCAGAAACCAGCAAACTTATCATATTGCGATCGCTTGGATCGATCGGATAGTACCTCATAGGCTTCGCTAATATCTTTAAACTTGTCCTCAGCAGCTTTATCCCCAGGATTGAGATCTGGATGATATTTCCGCGCCAGTCGCCGAAATGACTGCTTGATATCATCAGCGGAAGCATCCCGCTTCACACCCAATAGCTCGTAATAATTGCGAATATCTTGCATAGCTTGAGGCTTTAGGCTTGAGGCTGTAGTGATGGACGGGCTGAGGAGATCGAGTTTTAGGCTTGAGGTCAAAAATTATATCTCCAACCTCAAACCCAACCCCTAATTTAACAAAGAGTAGGGGTTTAAATCCCCATCCTAGAAACCCAATTATCAATTATCAATTATCAATTAATTTAATACCATTGATCGTCCTCGTCATCCCAATCATCGCGGATCGGCTGGGAGTTGGGGTCGGGGCGACGATTAGGGCTGTCGTTAGGCTGACGACGAGCTTCAGATGGTGACGATCCTTCTGAATAGCGGGGTCGCTGTTCGGGCGGGATCGCGCGCGGGTTGTTTTGACGATTATCGACGGGATTGGTGCGATCTGACGATCTTTGAGTGCGTGGATCTACGCGACGGGATGGATTTTGGTCGTCATCCCAGCGATCTTGCCGTGGTTGGGGTACATCGTCTAGGTAGTCATCATCGCGCTGACGGGATCGATCGATCTTGTTATTATCTGGCGATCGACGAGAGTTGGGAGGATTACTGTCATCTTGACGATTGGGATAGCGATCGTCACGAGTATACCGTTCATCATCGCGATAGTTTTGTCCTTGGGGAGCAGAATTATTGCGCGGATTAGCCCGATTGTCCCTGCGTGAATCTCGATTGGGATCGCTATAGGGATCTCTAGGTGGATTATAGTCCCTGTCATAGTTTTGGGGTGGGAGTGCCCCTCGATTAGGATAAGAGGGAGGATAATCGTTGTTGCGACTATCAAAGTAAGGATCGCGTTGGTTGCCGTAGGGATTGTAAATATCGCGGTTATTGTAGTTATCGCGATAATTGTATTCATCATCATCGCCCACAAAGATATCTTTGAGTGTGCCGAAGATCCCCTTATCTTCCTCTTCTGTGAGCATTTTCACCTGACGGGTAAAGTCGTAGATCGCATCATCTAGTTCGCTCTTTATTTCATCAATTAATCGCTCATCCCCATTCGCTAGAGCTTCCCGTATTTCTCTTACCAATCCTTCAATTTGTTTCCGTTGAGCATTGGCAAACTGCATCCCAAATTCGAGCGCGACTTCTCGCAACTGGCGTTCTGCTTGATAAGACAAAGCTTCGGCGCGGTTGCGTTTATCGATTTTTTCGCGTTTTTGTTTGTCGCTAGCTGCAAATTGAGTAGCCTCATCAATCATCCGCTGAATTTCCATTTCGCCCAGCGCAGATGCGCCTTGGATTGTCACCGTTTGTTCGCGTCCGGTGGTGCGATCCATTGCCGTGACTTGGAGGATACCATTCGCGTCAACATCCAGAGAGACTTGAACTTGCGGGATGCCTTTAGGTGCGGGGGGAATACCCGTGAGTTTAAATCTTCCTAGAGATTTATTATCATTAGCCATTTCCCGTTCGCCTTGAACGACATGGACTTCTACCATCGTTTGGTTATTTTCCGATGTCGAAAATATATCCGATCGACGGACGGGAATAGTCGTGTTGCGCGGGATGAGTTTTTTCATCACACCGCCAATGGTTTCCAATCCCAGCGAGAGCGGAGTGACATCGAGCAAGAGGATATCTTTGACTTCTCCAGCTAGTACCCCTGCTTGAATTGCCGCACCTACAGCGACTACCTCATCAGGATTGACATTTTGATTGGGTCGTCTATTGATAAAGCTCCGCACCAATTCCTGCACCGCTGGTATCCGCGTCGAGCCACCAACTAGGACGACTTCATCAATATCGTCAGCAATCAAATTAGCATCGCTCATCGCCCGTTTTACAGGCCCACGGAGCCGAGCGATCAGATCGCTACACAGTTCCTCAAATTGAGCGCGAGTCAGCCGTGTCTCGATGTGTTTGGGGCCATCTGCGGTGGCGGTGATGAAGGGAAGATTGATATCTGTGACCATCACCCCAGAAAGTTCTATTTTAGCTTTCTCAGCGGCTTCTGTGAGGCGTTGGAGTGACTGACGTTCTTTGCGAAGATCGATATTTTCGGCGGCGAGAAATTGTTCTGCCAACCAATCGACGATCTTGCGATCGAAATCCATCCCCCCTAATTGGACATCCCCACTGGTAGACTTGACCTGAAAGACTCCATCCCCGACTTCTAGCACCGACACATCAAAAGTCCCGCCCCCTAGATCGAAGGCTAAAATCGTCTCACTTTGACGTTTATCCAATCCATAAGCCAGCGATGCTGCCGTCGGCTCATTCAAAATCCGCAGGACATCTAATCCGGCAATTTTCCCCGCATTTTTGGTCGCTTGGCGTTGGGAATCGTTAAAATAAGCAGGTACGGTAATTACGGCACCTGTAACGGGTTCGCCCAGATATCTACTAGCTTCATCAGCTAGTTTTTGCAAGATCATTGCCGAAATTTCTTCAGGAGCATACTCCCGATTTTGCTTGGGACATTTGATTTTGATATTGCCGTCTTCATCCTTGCGGATGGTGAAGGGTACTTGTTTTGATTTGGGGCTGAGTTCACCGTATTTTCGCCCCATGAAGCGTTTAACCCCATAAAAGGTATTCTGGGGGTTCAGCTCTGTTTGCCGCCGTGCCATCTGCCCTACGAGGCGTTCGCCATCCTTGCTGAAACCAACAACGGAGGGAGTGGTACGCGTACCTTCGGCATTGGCGATTACTACTGGTTTTCCACCTTCCATCACAGCTACCACTGAATTGGTGGTACCCAGGTCGATGCCTACTACTTTACCCATCCGTTGTTTCCCTTCGTATGACTAATTTGTCACAAATATTGGTCTTATTTTAGCCGATCGCGTAGCGTACCAACGGTAATCTATCCACTATGCGAGTGGGGATTGCACTACTCTAGGCTTTAGGGATTAGGCTTTAGGCTTTAGGCTTTAGGATTTAGATAGACCTCAATCTTAAATCTTGATACCTGTAGGTCTATATGCTCAACATCTAACACCTAAAGCCTAATCCCTAACATCTAACACCTAATACCTAAAGCCTAATTCCTATGAACCTAGAACAACAAGTACAAGCATTGATTGATGGTGCGCCAGATGTTGAGAGCCGAATGAGTGTAAGGGCGATCGCGCCAATCTTACAGCAACTAGCGGCAACTTTACCCCAGACTACATATTATATCTGCCAAAGTCCGCAGGGTGAATCCGTAATTACAACACTTAGGCACCATCGCCAACCCAGTCTAGAAATTAAAGTTATTTACGCATTTATTAAAACTGAAGATATTAGCAGATTTGACAATGGTTCGCTAGCTACTCAATTAGCCGTCGAAGTCCCCGTAATTCAGTTATTATTCTACTTGCTGGCTATTCCAGAGATCGATCGAATTGTATTTCTCAATAACTCTCAAAATCTAGACATCGGCAAAGAGATCTCTCGCCAAAGTTTGGAAGATTCGATCGCCCAGAAGTTACAGAAAGAAGCTCCCAAAACTCACTTGCCACCGGATGTTTGTTGAGTTAAATCGAAATCAAGGGGCACTTTATGATAATTTAGCATAGGGCTTGGGCGATACAGCACTTCCGGCTATCAAGAAGTACACTTTTTAAAAATTTAGTCAGCTTACAGCAAGACTTTCAGCCGTTGGAGTTTACCTCATAACAGGTTAAAGTGCTGTAATTACCGCGATCGATCGACATCCAAGCCACTAAATCGCGCATCTGACTAAAATCTAATAATGCTTCGCTCAAATCCTCTAATTGTGCTAAGGGTAAAGCTTTAATTTGTGCTTCTAGATCGATACACCGCCTACTCGTCGGTTTAACAAACGGAGTACAAGCTCCTGCTGTCCTCTAATTACACCACGTTGTTCGCCACGTTGTTCGCCGCGTTGTTCGCCGCGTTGCTCCCCAACTTGCTCTGCTGCCTGAAGCTGTTCCAAATACAAAGGTGATAACTGCATAATTAAATCCTGTTCCTCTGGCTCGATTGATTCTTTTGTTTCTAAGATTACCTTCAAGTTTCCCAACAAATCTAACGCATTCTGACGATAAGGATCTGCTAGTGGCAGTGCCGCCACCTCCGCAATCGCTGTTGTCTGCACCTTACCCTTACCTAACAGTCTAAACCACAAAGTTGCTGGTGTCTGTGGTAATTGATGCAAGACAATAATTCCCGTTCTCAGAGCCGCAGGTAATAAATACACCCCCTCTCCCCATATATCTACATCGGGTTTAGCACCCAAACTTTCCAACATATTAGCCGATAAAGTCGGAGTCAAAATCCATGGGATTGGTAATTGTTCATCTTTCGGCTCCAATTCTTTTGCTCTCTTGGCTTCGCGATAGATATCGGCATGTAAATCGTATAGCTTAGACATACAAGCCCGAATTTGCGGAACTGATACCGAATTACGGAACGGTTCGATTACTGCCGCAGATAATACACATTGGCTTAATAAACCCAAATCGGTAGCAGATGAGATCTGCTCGGAGGGTGTGAAATAAATATTGACTGCTCTAACTTCTGAGGTAAGGATTCAGGTGCTAGAAGCTATACTCAGAGAGACTTTTATCTCACCAAATTCTTGAAGATGATTTCTTGTTTGCAACAAGTGATGCGATCGCGTAATTTGAGGCTCTGTTATTGAGAGTATGATTCGAGCGATATTTAATAATATTTATCCAAAAGTATACCTAGAGACGATCGCGCTCAAACTTTTTAGACCTGAATCCTTACCTTCTGAGCTAATTTTATAGGATGTTTGCACATCTCCAAATGGTGATAATAAAGACTCGAAAAAACCTTTAGCGAATTCATCATAAGGAAATCGAGTCATAGGAATAATTAAAATACAACATCCCGATCTCAATTAGTAATATTATAAAACAAGCCCGACAGCGACGATCGAATGAATAATAATAATTGTTCGATCGAGTGTCGTCCTAGTATGATTGGCAATACCTACCAATTTAAATCGATACGGTGTAGCAATTTCAACTTATTTTATCGATTTTGAAATACTCGATCGCTAATATAGCAATCCTAAATTAGATCCTTAGTATCAGATACTGGTGCGTTACGGCTTGCGCCGAAGACACCCTACGTCTCATCAAATGAATATTTGTGTCTAGCTACTACTTAATCGCTACTCTCGATAGATTCTTTTACAGGTGATAGTTATGTTTGATCGATTGCACATATCCGCGCTCGTGCCAATTATTAGTTATTTCGATCGCCACAATGACATATACCTGTTTTAAGTTTTAGTCGTTATTTTCCGTCATCATTGGTTTCACCATCTTCGACTTCAGCTACTTGAATACCGATCCGTATAGGGGAAGAAAGCGACTAAAAGTCAAGAACTCGGAAAGAACTAAAATAAAAGAATCCAGCGACTTTTCTAGTTCTTGACAATTTATATGTATAATTCACATTCTAAGAAAGTACGCCAACGAATAAATCGATCTTATTAAGGTAATCCCCAATGCACTATTTCCGCGACAATCGCCATAATTTAATTAATAGCCTGCGAAAGCAAGGGATATTCCTAATTGGGTATCTAGCAATTTTGGGTATTGTTGCTTGGCTGTGTACTGAAGTATGGGAAAAAGAAGTATTTAGTTTCGATCGATCTTTCTTATTGTGGATTCATCAATTTGCCAATCCGCAACTCGATCGCATTTTCCTATTTTTTACAGCTCTTGGCGATCCGCCAACTGTAGTCACAATTTTTATCATCACGATCGTTTGGCTGGCGATGAAGAAGCGATATGCGGACGGGATTAGATTTACGATCGTCTGTGTGGGTGGGGTATTAATCAATCAAGTAATGAAGTTATTTTTTGCTAAACCTCGCCCTGAATTATGGCTGAGATTAATTACCGAAATTTCTTTCTCCTTTCCTAGCGGTCATGCAGTTGGTTCGATGGTTGTATATGGTTTTATTGCCTACATATTAGCCAAAAAAATGCAGCAGCATAAACATACTGTTTATGCTGCTGCATTTTTACTAATTATCACGATCGGTTTGAGTCGCTTGTATCTAGGAGTTCACTATCCCACAGATATTATTGCTGGATATGGAATCGGATTTCTCTGGTTGATTACTTGTTTGAAAGTAAGGTTTTAGTAAGTCTCAGGTACGACCTTACCTCGGAATACCAGATAGTTATAGATGTTGTAGAACAACATAATCGGAATCAGCACCCCTACAAAAGTTAGCATAAATACCAAAGCACTAGGCGAAGCTGCGGCTTGATAAATAGTGATCTGGGTCGGAATAACGTAGGGAAATACAATTAGTCCTAAGCCGACAAAACTAAGTAAGAAAATTAGCAGTGTCCAGACAAATGGGGTACGTTCTTCTTCGCGATCGATACTTTTAATTAGCAACCAAATTAACAACACACCTAATACTGGAATCGCCGCAAATACATACACCTGTGGTGCTGCAAACAAGCGTGTCCGCGTTGCTTCATAAACTACTGGAGTAACTATCGTAATCAAAACTGCCCCGATAAATGTCGTAATCGCTGCAATTTTGGCAGTGCGAAAGTGAGTTTTTTGTAGCTCTCCTTCAGTCTTCAAAATCAAGTAGGTAGAACCGATCAATACATAGCCTTGAATGAGGGTGATGGCGACTAAGAGCGATCGCCAGTCGAGCCAATCCCAGGTAGAACCAGTAAAATGACCAGCAACATCGACCGTAATCCCTTCAATGACACTACCGAGCGCAAAACCTTGCCCCAAAGCAGCGATGAAACTACCGATCCCAAAGGCATAGTTCCAAAAGAGTTTATTAGTGGAATGTTCCCGAAATTCAAATGCTACTGCTCGAAAAATCAGCCCAAATATCATCATGAAAATGGGCATATATAGGGCAGTCAGAATTGTAGCATATGCTAGGGGAAACGCCCCAAATAATGCGCCAGCCATCACAACTAGCCAGGTTTCATTGGCATCCCAAATATTTCCTAAACTAGTCATCAAAATACTGCGGCGTTCTTCATCAGAGCTAGTCAGAGATAGAATTCCCACCCCCAGATCGAACCCATCGAGGATCACATACAGAAACAGAAACAAACCCAAAATCACAAACCAAACTTCTGGTAGAAAATGTAATAACGCGTCCATGAAATATCCTTACTGTTGTGCTTCTACTGGTCGTCGATCTGGTAGTGATTGTCCTGGTTCGATGTTGATGATAAATTGACCGTCCGTGCCTGGTAATGGCAGCTCAAAATTCGGCCCTTCGCCGATGATGCGACTAGCAAAATATAGCGTCGTGAACAACAAAATTGAGTAGACCGTCGTAAACAGAATTATCGTCGTCAGGACATTAGAAGCAGGAAGATTGGATACTCCATCTGCCGTGCGGATTTTGCCATATAGTACCCAAGGTTGTCTTCCGACACAACGCACGATCCAGCCAGACTCGATCGCAATATAGCCCAAGGGTGCAACCAACATCCAAGCCCGTAGCAACCACTTCTGCGATCCAATCTCTGCGGGTGCAAGTTTGCCCCGATACCACTGCAAGACACTCCAGAGCATCACTCCTGTGAGCACGAAACCAATCCCAATCATCACCCGAAAGGAGTAGTAAATCAGTCCCACCATCTTGGGTCGATCGTTTCTCGCCCATTCATTTAGTCCTGGTACGGGTATTGTGAGATTCTTGCGAAATTCTAGGATATAACCCAAGCCATTGGGCACGGTGAGTTCCCACGAGTTCCTGTTGTGAGCTTCGTCAGGGATTGCCAATAAGCTCCAGTCAGCAGGCTTACCAGCGGGACTACTTTCCCACTTAGATTCCATTGCTGCTAGTTTCGTCGGCTGATACTGAGCGACTTGCTCGGCACTCAGATGCCCCAAATAGATTTGGAGTGGTGCTACAGCAATTACTGTCGCGATCGCAATCTTCAAAGATTGACTAAAAAAGGCTTGATGCCGTCCTTTGAGAATATACCAAGCACTAATCCCACCAATTAGAAACAGTGATGTTTCGAGTGTTGCCAAGAACATATGGGCAACACTTTTGACCATGAAGGGATTGAGAATCGCTTGAAAGTAATCACTAACTACAAACTTGCCCTTGACCATATCGCCGCCAGCGGGCGATTGCATCCACGAGTTCGCCGATACAATCCAGAAGATCGACAGGTTGGCACCAAAAGCCACCATGATCGTGGCGAAGTAGTGAATGATGGGCGATACTCGTCCCCAACCAAACATCATGATCCCTAAGAATCCAGCTTCGAGCATAAACGCCATCGAAGCTTCAAAACCTAAAACACTCCCAAAAAAGTCCCCGACAGCTTCGGAAAAAGGCCCCCAGTTGGTGCCAAACTGAAACTCTAGTGGCAACCCTGTCGCTACCCCAATCCCGAAATTTAAGAGAAACAGCCTCGACCAAAACCGGATGTGATAGTAGTAATCTGGAAGGCGCGTTTTTAACCACAGCCCTTCGAGCACTACCAGATAGATGGACATCCCTGTTGTAAGAACAGGCCACAGCATATGAAAAAGAGCTGTCAAAGCAAACTGCATTCGCGTGAGGGCAACGGTATTTGATAAAATATCCATGTCTGTCCTGCTAATTGGTTTGAATTTTCATCTGACCTATCCCAATCATAAACAGTTTCCTTGATAAAATGCTCGATCTATGATTTGGTCAAAAAAGTATGCCAGATACAAGCAGTTACCAGCCCTCAAATCAGATCGGCTGGCTGAGTATGCCTTAGGTATTGTTGCAGCAAGCGATTTGAATGCGATATATTGAAGCAATTAGAAAGTATCCACATTCTTTGTCTTTGGTTAGTCTTGATTTATTACATACACTTTTGGCAGCAGTATCTGAGCGATCGAGTTTAATCGCCTTTACAGGTAAAAGTACAACTCCCGATGATTTCGATGAGTTGCAAAAGTCATGTTTACACGCAGATATCGATCGACAGATCGACAAAGCTAGATAGAATAGAAACCTTTACGATCGTAGAAAACATGGATTTTCGAGCACTTTCACCTTTTGGTGCCCAAGCCAATCGGATCGGCATCACGGATCTACAAGATCGAGACATCGATGCTTTGAAGAATGCCCTTGCCCACAATGGATTTATTGTCTTGCGGCAGCAGTCAGCCAATGATGCAGATTTTGAGTCTTTTCTCGCTCGATTAGGGCAGCTAACTTTTACAGTCGGGGAAACGCCAGTACTACATCAACCCAATCTCAATGTTGTTAGCAATATTGGACGGGTGCGTGCGCCCAGAAGCGTTTTTCATACAGATACTAGCTATATTTCTCAGCCACCTGCGTTCACAGCCTTACGTGCTGTAACGATCCCTGGATCTGGCGGTGAAACGTTATTTTCAGATCAATATCGGGCTTATGAAACATTACCAACAGCACTCAAGCAGCAACTCGCGGACGCTAAGGTGCTTCATGTAGTGTCTGGTTTAACGTTAGAGGGAGGGGAAACACAAAGCTGGCATCCCTTATTTAAGCTGCATCCTATTTCAGGTCGTTTAGCACTATTTTTATCGACACCAGAACGCTGTCAGGAAATCTCAGGTATGGCAATTGGCGCAGCTCAACGGCTGATTCGGTTGCTCTATAGACATTCAATCCGGCACTACCGGATTTACCGTCATCAGTGGCAACCGGAGGACATTGTAATCTGGGATAACCGTTGTACAATGCACCGTGCGGATCATTCACAGGTGGTTGGCGATCGAGTACTACATCGAGGGCTGGTGCTGGGCTAAGTCCTATTGCCAAACAGCGAAACATCCCGCCGATCGGATCGAACAGCTCGAAGGCTGGTAGGAACGACTACCACGAGCGTATAATATGCTATGAGTCTCGATCGGATCTAGACCCCAACACAATTACTAGGTGTTCGCTATGGAAGAATGGCAAAACGAAGTCGCCACTGTGGTTAAAGATTTAACCGCAATGTTTGAAGGATTTAATCGCCAAGTCACAGAATTAGTTGAAGAAGTTACTACCGAAGCTACGGAAATTTTTAGTCTCCAATGGGATGAACTGACGGAAGCGTTTGCAGTAATCTGGCAAGAATTGGAATCAGACTTGGAATCACCAACATCCTTTAACTGGGATCTGCCGCTCTCCACCCACCCGAAACCAGATCCGGCAATTTATCCGGCTTGTGTGGGTTGTCTCAACTATAATGGCTCCGTCTATGGCGGTAATCTGCTAGTTTGTGGGATGCACCCTTATGGCTGTAATAGTGATACCTGTACTGATTGGGAAGGCGAGAACGATCTAAACTAGTAAGATAACTAGTCACCAATTACATGAACCAGGACAACACAGCAGTCACCACCAACCCAAGCGAGATGAAGTACGGGGAACGGGAAATCATCAATGGCGAACTGATTACTTTCCCAAATCCCCGCATGGGCAGACGTTATAATGTGGATATTAGTTTGCCGGAATTTACCTGTAAGTGTCCTTTTTCGGGATATCCCGATTTTGCCACAATTGGAATTATATATGTACCAGACCAAAAGGTCGTGGAACTCAAGGCATTAAAACTATATATCAATAGTTTCCGCGATCGTTATATTTCCCATGAGGAAGTCACTAATCAAATTTTAGATGATTTTGTGGCGATCGCTGACCCTCATCAGATTACTGTCAGGGCTGACTTTTCACCACGGGGAAATGTCCACATGATTGTTGAAGTCAAGCATGAAAAGTAGGTTTTAGGCTTTAGGCTTTAGGGGTTTGGACGGTACCTACTATCTATATTGTGGGCACGTTAGAGCCGATCGATCCTCTGCTCACTTTACCCAATTTAGTTGGATAAAATTACCGAATATTAAGGGTTTAGAGCCTCCACTGGACGTTCTGGTCAATCGCTATCAACTATCAACTGTCTTGATTCGCTGTTTTGTCGTTTTTTTATTCGGCGTCGTTTTATGTCTAGGGTTCCCCCCGAATAAAAAACGACAAGACGGGGGGAACCCTAGACATAAAAACGCCGCTAAACCCTCGGGGAACCCTACGTATCGCGAATCGCTATCAACTATCAACTAATCACTACTTTTCGGGTGCTTTGCAATATTGAGTTAGTCCCGTGGCGAGATCGCGTTCGGGACTAAAAATATTTCGAGATTTTCGCAATCCTGCGTGAACCTGCGTAGATTTTCGCTCTTTAATACTGGTAACGAGTTGTTTGTTGATATCAGTTGCACCTTGATACATAGTAAGAAACTGACCTTTGTAAGTCTTGAGCTTTTCGTCAGTAACTTTGACCGAACTGAGATCCTTTGCGGCTTTATCGAAAATACCAACTAGTTTTTCGATCGTTGGTACATCCCCCTTAGTGCCAGATTGAGTAGTAGTTTTGGTATCGATTACTGTTTGATTGACTACTTTGATAATACTGGCACACTGAGATACCTTGTCACTAGTACAGCTTACTGTCAAAAAACTAGCGGCGATCGCTATCACTACAATCCCAACCTGCTGTACTCTAAGTTTCATTCACGCTACCTCTCAACACTCACCAAATGCACTTAATTTTAGCTGATAACTGGTACAGCTAACTGTTAAGTAGCAATTGACCTAAAATTGGTCTTTGCGCCCGCGAATCCGCGCAAAGGTTTCGATCGGATCGTGACTGGCGACACTGGCTTGCAGTGCCGTGTTATCCCATCGCAGAAAGGGATTAGTCCGCTTTTCCACCCCCAGATCGGTAGGTACGGTAGGGATGAGCCGATCGCGTGCGGCGGTGACATCAACTAGTCGCTGTTGGAGTTCTTGATTGTCAGGATCGACGGTGACGGCAAATTTGAGATTGCTCAAGGTATACTCATGGGCGCACCAGATCCGCGTATCATCTGGTAACTGTCGCAACTTTGTGATCGAGCCGACCATTTGAGCTGGAGTCCCTTCAAATAATCGACCGCAACCCCCCGCAAAGATCGTATCGCCGCAAAATAATTCACCTGGGACATTGCTCTCGACTGGGGGAAAATAGTAAGCAATGTGAGCGCGAGTATGTCCGGGGACAAAGAATACTTCACCGCTGCGATCGCCAAATTCCACGCGATCGCCGTCTACTAAGTATACTTGTTGTCCAGGAATTCGCCCCCGATCTTCGGCTCCCCCATACACGCGCAGATCGGGAAAGGCGGCGATTAATTCTTTGTTTCCACCGACGTGATCGCCATGATGGTGAGTATTAAAAATTGCTACTAATTGAACTTGGTGACGGGCTAATTCGGCGAGTACTGGTGCAGCCTCAGCCGGATCGACAACTGCGGCAATTTTTCGATCTAGATCGAGCATCAGAAAGATATAGTTGTCTGATAGCACGGGGATACGAATGATTTCCATAGGAAAGAGGTTGTTTTTTTGATTCAACAGATGTGAATATCTTTATTATCGAACCTCTGCACTGCTGTGTGGGTAAAATACCCGACTGGTTTTTAATGTCGATCGAATCGGTATTTGGCGTTGCGGCTGGGTAAGTCGGGCGAATTTACTAATTTCCCGCTCTTGTGGGGCTAATTATACAGACCGTTAGAATTATTGATGTTGTCTTGAGGCGGTGCGGTTGGTGGATTGAGCTGTTGTTCCCATTGCTGAATAAAACTTTGGGCAGAACTGTAAGCAGATGTGCTATCGGGAATGACTTTGGCGATCGAAATCGCCCTGCGAAGGTCCGTTGTCGCGGCACTTTGGGCAACTTCTAGCATTTGACTGCTCCAATTATCCATTGCCAATCGAGCAGCCGGACGGAGGGCGGAACTTTTGGGCACTCGTGCGGCTGCTTGAATGGCTCCCAGTAGTGATTCAGGGGTGCCACTGGTTGCCAGTTTTTGGGCAGCAGCGAGATTAGCCGCAGCTTGAAGTTGGGCTTGCCAATCGCGCACCCGTTCTTGGCTTTGAGCAGACATCGCTCGCCCCGCACCAATTCTTTGCGCCATATTTACCGCAGCATTGAGATTGCCACTACTAGCTAGGCTTTCGGCTTGTTCGAGGATTGGGCTATCTTCCGCGCGCTGGATATCGGCTGTCCATTGCTGAATTTTCTGTTGAGCTTGGGGATAGAGAGCGCGTCCCGATCGAATCTGACTCAGTTGGGCGATCGCACTTTGGACTCCTTCGATGGTGCCACCTGCTGCTAGTGTATCTGCTGTGCGGAGGTATGGTGTATCTTGGATTGTTTCAATTCGCTTGCGCCACTCTGTGACGACTTGAGCTGCTTCTTTACCGCGAGGATTGCTCGTAGGGATGCGTTGAGCCTCGGTAATGGCGACTTGGAGATCTTTGACGTCACCAGTTGCTGCAACGCTCTGAGCGCGTTGTAGCGTGGCGAGATCCTGGATTTCGAGCTGCCATCCCTCCAAAGATTGCTGCGATCGCGAGTACATGGAACTATCAGTCTTGATACTTTGCACCAGTGAAATTGCTGTTTCTAATTCAGCAATACTTCCACTGACAGCGTGAGACTGGGCTTGCGCGAGACTAATTAGATCCTGAAGTTCGGTTTTAAGTTCGGCGGTTTCTGGGGTTTTGTTAGCAATTTCGAGCGTACCTTTCCAGTCTTTACTATCGAGTCGAGCTTTTGCTAGTTTGAACATCTGGTTTGCTGCTGTACTGATGATACTTCGGGCTTCAGTCTGAGCAAAACTGTTAGAATCAATTTTTCTGGCTATTTCTATTGCTTTAAGGAGTGTTTTTACTGAATTATTTTTGACTAATTGACGTGCTTCATCGAGTTTTGCACTGTCAGCTTTGGCGATCTGGACTAAATCAGCTAATTCTTGATATTTAGTTGTCGCCCAGTAGCGATTATTTAAGCGAGTCAATCTCACTGCGACTGAGTAAGCATTTACCCACTTTGAGCTATTTAATAATTTTCTAGTTTCTCGATCGAGTGCGACAGCGTTATTCCAAGTTTCTTGCCATTGTGCTATCCGCTTGGAGACAATTTTGAAGGCGGGAACATTGCTAGGGACATTTTTAGCAGCCTTGACTGCTTCATCATAGTTACCATTTTGGTAACTAGCTTCTGCCAATCGGAGAATTGCCAGCGACCAGCGTTGCACGTTACTATCGACATATCCACGCGTTGGATCGTTAGGTACGACATCTTTAACTAGATTGAGTGCGGCGACCAAATCTGGTAAGGTTTGTTTACTTGCGGCTAATTGTCCACAATAAACTCGCAGGGATGCCGAGGACATCGGCACAAATATTGCGGGGCAATTGGGTACTGCATTGGGATTTAGGATTAATCCTAATGCTAGATAAACTAGCCCCCCAGAAGTACCTATAAAGATCGCCGCCCAGAACATCCAACTGCGGATAAAGGACAGTTGCAACCACTTGGGCATTTTGCTCACTAATTGTTTAGTGGCTTGGTTTGCCTCTTCAAAATCAAAGCGGGAGTTTGGTTTTGCCAAAACTTAAATTAGAGGGTAGAGGTTAAATTAATTGATAATTGATAATTGATAATTGCGGATGCGCGCTCGTCGGGAAACCCGACGGTTTAGCGCACCAAGCAGATAATTGGATTATTATGGTAGGGATTTCAACCCCGAAGCCATAGCTTCTGTTCTTCGTTAAACAGTTGATAGTTGATAGTCGATCGTTGATAGTCGATGGTTGACCATCTAGATTTCAGGCATTATTGATGCGTTCGCGGAGCGTACCAAAGGTAATAATTATTTGAGCTGCCTTACTTAAAGCCATTCTATTACTGTTTAGCTACTTTTTGTGTTGCTAAAGATTGTACCGAGCGCGGTAACTAATCGCTCTAATTGTAACTGTTGATGTGTTGCCATTAGCGATATTCTGATTCTACTGGTGGGTACGGTAGGTGGACGGATGGCTGGGGCAAAGATCCCTGCTTGCCTAAGTTGGCTACCTACCGCTAGTGCAGTCTGAGCATCTGGTAGTTCGATACAGATAATTGGCGATGCTGAGGGAATTAGGTGCAGCTCTGGTAATCGATTGGCGATCGATTGTTTGAAATATGCTACATTGTCCCACAGTTGTTGACGTTGGGGTGTGGTGGTAATTATCTCGATCGCGGCGATGGCAGCAGCGGTATCGGCTGGGGATAGTCCAGTGGTATAAATCCAGCTAGCACAACGGTTTTTGAGAAAATCAATCAGACTATGACTTCCGGCAACATAGCCGCCTAGACTGCCAATTGCTTTACTTAAAGTACCCATTTCGATCGCTGGTTGCCCAACGCAATGATAATGCTCGACAATACCTGCGCCAGTCTGCCCAAAAATACCTGTGGCATGGGCTTCATCAACCAGTAGCATCGCATGATACTCGCTTGCCAGCTCCAGAATAGCGGGTAACGGGCAAATATCACCATCCATACTGAACACGGTATCCGTAATAATCAAGCAACGGCGGTAATTAGCTCTGTGTAACTCTAGCTGCTGGCACAAAGCGTCAATGTCACAGTGATTGTATTCAATAATTTTCGCACCACTCAACCGCGCCCCATTTTGGAGACTAGAGTGATTTAAGCGATCGCTCAAGATCGCGTCTTTCTTGCCCACTAGAGCCGCGATCGTCCCTAAATTTGCCAGATATCCCGAACTAAAGACTAAGGCAGCTTCAGTGCCCTTTAGACTGGCGATCGCCAGTTCGAGATCTGTGTGAAGTTGCTTGTGTCCGCTCGTCAACCGCGAACCTGTCGCCCCTGTACCAAATTGTTGCGTCGCCGCCATCGCCGCCCGCATCACGCGCTCGTCCCCAGCTAAACCCAGATAGTCATTACTCCCAAAGTTGAGTAATACCTGCCCGTCAATCGTCGCCTCAGTCCCTGGTAAACTCTCGATCGCTTGGGTCGATCGATACCAATTTACCTGTTTAATCGTCGCCAACGAGCGATCGATCCAAGCATAAGGATTTAATTCTTTCAATTTTTGGAACTCTCGATCGACTAATATATGAAAATAACATTATCCCAGCTTATTCATGGTAGAGATCCAGTTTTCCAGAGGTATCACCGAACCTGTTATTCCTGATGTCCGGCTCACCAAATCTCGCGTCGGCGAACAGGGTAAAGCAACATTTTACTTCGATCATCCCGCGATCCTCGGCAATGAAGTCAATGAAGACGTGACTGGAATGTATATGCTTGATGAGGAAGGCGAGATTACTACTCGTGAAGTCAAAGCAAAATTTGTCAATGGCAAACCCGCAGCATTGGAAGCTATTTATATCATGAACTCCACGGCTGAGTGGGATCGATTCATGCGCTTTATGGAACGATACTCCGCCGAAAATGGGCTAGGGTTTGATAAAGCTCAATAATCAGCTCATGCTCGATCGATCGTCCCAACCTCATCCAGATCCGCTCCAGATCGCTATTACTTGCGCGGTAGTCACTGTCAGTGATACCCGCACACCGATTACCGATAGCAGTGGTGAGCTAGTCAAGCAACTGCTGCTATCTGCTGGGCATAAAATTGGCAGATACCAAATTATCCCTGACGAGTCAACCCAGATTTGGGAGCAATTAGATGCTGCGATCGTTAGCCAACCACAAATTAGGGCGATCGTCTTTAATGGTGGTACAGGGATATCCCCCCGCGACAACACCTACGATGCGATCGCCAGCGTCCTCACCAAAACCTTACCTGGATTTGGTGAAATTTTTAGGTTCCTCAGCTACCAAGAGATTGGCTCCCGCGCGATCGCTTCTCGCGCGATCGCGGGTACCTATCAACACCTACTCGTCTTCTCGCTCCCTGGTTCGCGCGGCGCAGTGCAACTAGGTATGGAAAAACTCATTCTCCCCGAAATCATCCATCTAGTTAACCAATTGACATGACACCTCCAAACGATAAAAAAAGCGATCGCCAGGAGCAGAAAAGTTCTTCTAAATTGCTGGTATCAGTGTCACTCTGTTTATTAGTGGGTGGAATGGCGGCGATTAATCTTTTTGTAGTCGATGACAATAAAGAGGTGAGAACTAAATTTAGTAGTAAAGATTGGCAAGCAAATTTACAATCGATCGGTAGATCCACAAATGACATCTATAAACTTGCCCACCAGCAACTTGTACCTGTGGGTAAAGTATTACAGCAACAATCTATCCAGCTAATTGCGCGTACTAACAATACCCTAGCAATCCACAGAAATTGGTGTGTTCCCACAGCAGAATTATCAACCGTCTTATCACAGCTAAAGCAATTCAACCCGCTCGAATCAACTAATTCCACCCCCAGTCAAGCCGATCGTCCGTTCGATCTACAAATTAATAAAGTCAAGCAAACATCCAATCCAGACGTAAAGACACAAGCTGTTAAAGATTGGTGCTTTAGCACTGGTACAAAAAAGTAGTTGAAAATTGCTGTCAACTATCAACTATCAACTGTTTAACAAGTTCGGCTACTTCCTGAGTCAATATTTTACCTAAAGAATTACGCGGGATTTGATTAACAGGAATCCAATGTTTAGGAATCTTATAATTACTAATCTTACCTACAAGTGCGCTTGATAATATCGGTGCTGAAACTGGAAGATCGTTGACTACATATAGAGCTGTAACTACCTGTCCCCAATAGCGATCGGGCAAACCTATTACCCAAACATCAGCAACTAATCCGCTTGCCATAATTGCATCGACAACCTCGATCGGAAAGACATTTTCACCACCTGTAATAATCTTGCCACTAGTTCGACCTAAAATAGTTAAATAGCCATCTCGCTGGTATGGCTCGGCTCCGCCAGCGAATGAACCTAGATCGTCAGGCTCAAAAAAAGTTGCTGCATCTAAATTAGGAAAATAACCCAACATCAATGATTTAGCCTTGATTCGGAGCGAGTTGAGTTCGTTACCTGATGATATTAATTCAATCTCTGCATGGGGTAAAACTCGGCCACAACTATTATTACCTGCTAGAAATTCTGCTGGTTTAAGGCTGGTGACTTGCGATGCAGTTTCGGTCATTCCGTAGGTTAAAGCTAATGGAATCTGGGCAATTCTCGCTCTATTCAATAGCTCGATTCTCGGCGGTGCGCCACCAATTATAATTGTCTGAAATTGGTTCAACCACTTTAAATTTAAATCTAATAGTTTCGATAATTGAGTGGGAACAAGAGAGATAAAATAACACTCTAGATCGATGCGATCGATGAATACAGTCGGAGCATTATTAAGCTGATGAAAATCAACAATCGATAACTTACCACCAGTCAGAAGCGATCGCCATAATTGCATCAAACCGCTCACATGATAGAGCGGTAAGGTACAGAGTGCATTAATTTCACATACTTCGTAAAACTCCTGAAATCCCCAGACAGACGCGCTGAGAGTTTCCCAGGTATGGATGACAAATTTGATTTCTCCAGACGATCCTCCGGTGGGAATCATCACTAGATGCTGATGCTGTTGAGGACTTACCTTGGCGGTTAACTTTGAGACTTGCTCCCACTCCGTTGTACCCCAGTGAGGATTACCCAAAAAGATTGGTATCCCCAATCGCAATCCCGCCATCAAATTTGCGATAAATTCGATCGGATCGAGCGTCGCGATCGAGATAAAATTAGGTGGAAATTGGCTAAACTCGGCGAGTTTTCGCTCGGCTAGATCGAGGATCGTATGAGGATCGATCTTAACCAACCATCGAGCCTGTAACCGTTGGCTAAATAAAGTATAAATCCACTCACCGAGCGAAGGATCGCTACTGTGAGAAGGTACGTTCGATTTCATTAAATGTTTGAGGCTCCTTTCACACACCCAGCTTTCCTAAATAGATCGCCTGGAGACGGCTTCGATCTTTAGAAAAACTACCCCCGACTACGTACTTACACGATTGCAGTAGAGGGCATAGGAGATATAAAGTTGAGTAAACGAGATATAGATGTGTCGAAAAAACAGTAGCACAATAGTTAACTGAATTAATCGGTCGTTTTACTGACTACTTGGGGTAAACCCATGCTGTAGTTTAACACTCTACTGTCGAGATTATAACCGATCTCACCGTTTTGAAGCATCGATCTGACAAAATATTCGAGATCCGATCCAATTCGGCGCAAATTGTATTCAGTCAGATCTGCACCACTAGAGGATTCAACTAGATCGTCAAATTTTCCATACACTTTCCGCAGTGCATCTTCACTCCACACAAGTTCATTGTCAGGATCGATATCCAATGTGAGAGCTTGTTCGCTGGGAATTAGTTCATTATTCTCAATCTGAGCCGTATAAATATGAACATGACGGGTTGTAGATTTTAGTAGTATCACTGAAATTATAAATTAAGGACGGAATTAATCACTTTCGCCGAATCGATCGCTTTTACACATTTTAATCTACACGGATTACTACATTCTACATCTGCTGAGAATTTAGCTGTCAGATCTGACCAGATTAAACGCTCCTCAAAGCCTCGATTGGATCTAATTTAGCTGCTTGTCTGGCGGGAACGACACCAAAGAATAACCCAATCCCCCCAGAGACACTTACGGCTAAGATAATGGCTGATGGAGAAATAGCTGCTGATTTGAGTGGGGAAAACTTGGCTATAGCCAGGATACTACCAATACCGATCAGAGTACCAATAATCCCGCCAACTGTAGAGAGAATGATCGCTTCGATCGTGAATTGAATCAGGATATCATTTTGAGTTGCGCCGATTGCCTTCCGCAGTCCAATTTCTTGAGTGCGTTCGGTGACAGATACCAGCATAATATTCATCACGCCAATTCCCCCCACCAATAGCGAAATCCCTGAAATCGCACCTAGTAGTAATGTGAGAGCACTAGTAATAGTAGTAACAATAGTCAGCGCGTCTTTTTGATTCCGAACTGTGAAATCATCGTCTCCGACTATTTTGTGTCTCCGGCGAAGTAAATTTGTGATTTGAAACTCGGCTGCATCCATACTCTCACTATTTTTTGCAGCAACCGAAATTAATGACAATCGGATTCCAAAGGGCGAAGTTCTCCCAATCACCCGTTTACTCATCGTGGTAATCGGAATAAAGATGGCATCATCTTGATTGCTACCAAAGGAAGAGCCTTTTCCTTCCATCAAGCCAACTACTTCAAAGCTGAGATTATTTACCCTAATCTGCTTTCCCAATGGACTTTCATTGCCAAATAGTCGCTGGGCAATATCTGTGCCTAGCATAGCAATTTGCTTATCAGTTTTAACATCTAGAGCATTGACAAATCGCCCTTTATCGACTGCAAAATTGCGAACGGTAGTAAAGTCAGCAGTCGTACCTTGAAGAATCGAAGTAGTCGTAATATTTTGGTAACTAATCACCGCCGAAGATTGGAGGATAGGGGCGACTCCAGATACAGATGGGACTTGACGAGCGATCGCCCGCGCATCGCTCAATACCAACGTTGGCGGTGTCCCACCATTCCGAATATTTTGAGCTTTGGGGCTACCAGGTAAAATAAATAATGTATTTGGGCCGAGATTTTTGAATTGATCTGTTGCTAGTGTTTGAGTACCTTCGCCCACTCCAATCATCGTGATTACCGAAGCATTTCCAATCACAATTCCCAGCATAGTTAAACCACTTCGTAACTTGTTAGATACGAGGGTTTTCGCTGCCATATTTAAGCTTTCAAATAGATTCATTAGAAGTTGGGAGTTGGTTTTAGCTTTACCTTTACCTGTATCGATTACCGATCACTTACTATTATCGCCCATCATTTTATCTTTAAATCCTGGGGGAATATCAATAAATACTCGATCGCCAGATTTTAGACCTTCAATTACTTGAATTCTATCCTTAACTGTGCTACCAACTTTAAGTGCTTTAAATTTAGGTTCGTTATTTTCACCAGTTATATAAACACCAGTTTGACCACGCTTGGAACTGATGGCAACAGTCGGAATTGTCAGCGCATTGCTAGTACGTTGTCCACTAAATACGGTGTTGACATTCATACCCGATCGCAATACATCTTTACCAGTATCGAGAGCAACGCGGACTTCAAATGAGGTGACGTTCTGCTCGATTACTGCTTCTGGTGCAACCAATCGAACTGTACCTTGAAAAGGCTTGTCGCTAAAAGCATCTGCGGTTATTTCGACCTTTTGACCGATCTTAATCTTACCAATATCTACTTCTGGTACCTTCGCCTTGACTTCCATATCCTTGGCTAGAGCCACGATCGAAGTTGAAGTCGCTGAAGAGCTACTCGAAGCTGAAGTCGTCGGTGTCACAAATGCCCCAATACTGGCATAGCGTTGGGTAATTAGCCCTGCAAAAGGTGCCACAACTGTTGTGTCATTTAGTTGAGATCTCGCGGACTGGAGCTGGGCATTTGCTACCGCTAATGCAGCCGTGAATTGAGCGATATCTTCAGGGCGAGAGCCATTTTTTGCTTGTTGATACGCTGCTTGAGCTTGTTCGACTTGAGCGGCGAAACTGGCGACATCTTCCGAACGAGAGCCGATTTTTGACTGACGGAGTGCCTGTTGAGCTTCAGTGACGGCGGCTTGACGCTGGCTGACTTCCGATCGGCTGCTATTGCGAATCTGTTGGAGTTTTTGTTGAGCATCCAAGAGATTGGCTTTAGCTGTCTGATAGTCCGCTGTAGATTGATCTAGTTTATCTTGAGCGATCGCCCCTGAGCTTTGAAGCGAGCGATTTCGAGTGATTTGAGCTTGAGCGAGTTTGAGTTTGGCTGTAGCAGCGGAAATTTGGGCTGTAGCCTGTTCGATTTGTTGCGGCGCGATCGATTGAGTTAGATTGAGATTGGCTTGGGCTTGAGCCAATTTTGCCTGAACCTGGGCGGTTTCTTCGGGGCGATTACCATTTTTCGCCTTATTGAGATTGGCTTGGGCTTGAGCCACTTTGGCTTGGGCTTGAGTTATTTCTTCCGCTCTTGTGCCATTTTTTGCCTTATTCAAATTAGCCTGTGCTTGCTGGACATTGGCTTGAGCCTGGGCAAATCCAGCTTGAATTTCCGCATTTTCCATTTGGGCGATTTTTTGCCCTTGAACCACGCGATCTCCCTGCTCTACGTAGAGGCTGGCAACCCTTCCGGCTGTTTTCGGACTCAGGTTCGCAGTCTGGAATGGGATGATATTACCACTAGCCGTAATTCGATCGGTTAAATCTTGCGACTTAGCTACCGTCGTATAGCGGGCTAGATCGATTTTAGGGGCTGGCTTAAATTGAGTTACCGCAACAGTTCCGAGTGCCGCAATCCCGATCGTTGCCGCCGCAATACCAGCGATGACTGGGAGAGGATGCTTGATATCTTTGATAAAAGGTAGTTGCATAGGAGATTGATGTTCATTAATCTTTGATTCAAACTCTCAAATGATTTCTCAATCGATCGACCTGTTCCACTGGCAAAGCAACGATCGACTTTTGATAGGATCTGTTACGTTTATTTACACTAATTCTAACTCTTTGTGGGTGGGGATCGCCAGTGCTAAAGGTCACATCATTCCCCCTTTAGCCTCAGGGTTTGAGCATCGGTAGTGAAAACCGCACCAGTTTGTAGTGCAACTGGATCTTAATAGCAATATTCTTGTTGCCAGTCGCTGGCGGGAATGGGAACCTGTGGACTCACTCCAGAATTACCCTACTGGCTGTAAAATCTGTCTTATGATGGGATCTGAACGAAAACCGATGTTCAAGCCAAGCTGCGATCGCTCGCTCCTATTCCATCTACTTGTCTCCGATTACCTACCTAGACCTAATTTATCGTGCATAAACGGATCTACCTACTACTGCTTACTGCTTGCTTAGGGATTGTCAGCGTACCAACGCCCACCTATAGCCAAGCTTTACTTCCTTATACCCCAAAACAAGATCCCCAATCTTTAGAAGATACGAGCAAAAGCTTGCTCAGACAAGCAGCCGGATTAGTCCAATTCCAACAGTACGAACAAGCGATTCCCCGCGTGGCATTGGCAACTCAACTATCACCAAACAGCAATGATGCTTGGTTCTTTTTGGGTACTCTATATGTTCAAACTCAAAAATACCAGAAAGGAATTGACGCGCTGCAACAGGCTAAATTAATTAAGCCACAAGATCCAGATATATTATTTATGTTGGGTTCGGCATATTTTCAAAAAGGCGATCATCAAAAAGCGATCGATACGATCCAGTCAGGGCTAAAAATTAAGCCAGATAACAATAGCGCACTCTTCGACCTGGGTAATGCCTACTATAAATTAAATAAGTATCCAGATGCGATCGCTCAGTATCAAAAGGCTGTCAAAAAAGATCCGAAATTCTGGCCAGCAATCAATAATATTGGATTAGTTAGTTATGAAAGTGGCGATATGAATGGCGCAATTCAAAACTGGCAACGAGCAATCGCGATCGATCCCAAAGCAGCAGAACCCATGTTAGCTATGGCAGTCGCCCTATTTACTCAAGGCAAGCAAGCCGAGGCATATACCACCGCCGAAAAAGCGATCTCTCTCGACAGTCGTTATGCAAATATTCAATACCTCAAAGATAATTTGTGGGGCGATAAACTCCTCAACGACACTCGCAAATTGATTCAGACTCCACGGGTGAGAGATTTTATTACTAAAGCTCCAGCTAGGGGTTAGGCTTTAGGCTTTAGGGGTTAGGTTTTAGGCTTTAGGCTTTAGGCTTTAGGCTTCAGGGGGATTTAGGCTTTAGGTTTTAGGCTTTAGGGGTTAGAGGCTAGGGGTTAGAGGTTAGGCTTTAGGTTTTAGGTTTTAAGTTTTAGAA
>ENA-OBIT01000090-OBIT01000090.1-metagenomes-genome-assembly--contig:-NODE-90-length-36163-cov-5.58344_pt1 | contig 36163 bp, 32 predicted proteins | sample MGYA00153386_OBIT01 | MGnify analysis MGYA00153386
GTGGCGGCGTGGGCGAGGACCGACGCGCCGGCCGAGTCGTCCGCAAAACCGATCTGCTGAGCGTCGCGTTCGGTGTGCGGCGACCGGCAGCCACGGGTCACAGGCAGGTTGCCAGCATCAGCACTCGGCACCCTGAACCCGCCGAAAGTGCGGCCCCGCTCAGGCGCCTTCACTTGCCGTCAAGTGCCGCCAGGCAACACGGGGACTGCACGGGGAATGGCGGGAAGACCTGCGCCTTGAACCCAGGCACATCCATCACGGACGACGCAGAAGTTAGGTTTTTCAAACGCTCTTTTACCGTCCCCATGGCACCCTGAACATTGCACATCAGGAGCGGAGCACAGCGCCCGACGTGCTTGAATCTGTCTTTGCTCGCGGGCTTAGATCTGTTGGTCGTTGATAGCGCAGCCGAAAAGCCTGTTCCCCGCTTGCCGCCCTGGCCGCTGCCGCCGCAATCACCCTGCCGCTGCACCGCCCGGCCTGGCTGCTGCCAGAACCGCTGCCGCTGGCCGAGCGCGATGCATGACCGCTGCTGCAAGGCCGCCCGCTGCAACGGCTGAGCGGCCCAGAACGCATCGAAACCGGCTGGTAGGACGGCGACAGCGTGGCGCGTGAGTGCTTCATCGCGGCGGCCGAAGACGGCTCGCTGGTGTGGGTCTATCGCGGCCGCCTGCCGCCTGCCCCGTGCGCTGAACGTGCCGGGTAAACCGCATTGGTTCCTGCAAGGGCGCTTGGCCCGAGGCTGAGGTGGCGCGTTGCGGCAGGCCCGCACAATGCGGCGAGTCGCTCATGAGCAAAGCACCCCAACCCCCTGCAGCGCTGGGAAAGCTGGCCCCGCCGCGACTGGGCCGCGTGTTTGCACGGGACCGCCTCTTTGCCCTGCTCGACGGGGTCTCGGACCACCCCGCCATCTGGCTGCACGGCGCACCGGGCGCCGGCAAGTCCACGCTGGCCGCCACCTGGCTGCAGGCGCGCAAAAGCACCGTGTTGTGGCTGCAGGTGGACTCTGGCGACGCCGACCCGGCCACGCTGGTCGAATCGCTGGATGCGCTGTTTACCGCCGCAGCCGGCAAAGCCATCGACCTGCCGGTGCTGCGCGCCGACGACCTTGCCGACCTTGGCGCCTGGCTGCGCCGCCGCATCCGCCGCGTGCTGCAGCACCTGGCGCCGCCGTGGGTGCTGGTGTTCGACAACCAGCAGGAATTGCCCGCTGCTTCACCGCTGCAGGCCGCGCTGGCGCAGTCGCTGGGTGAACTGCCGCCGGGTGTGCAGTGGCTGTTCATCAGCCGCGAAGGGCCGCCCGCCGCCTTTGCCCGTGCGCTGGCGCAGCAGCAGTTTGCACTCTTCGATGCCGACGGCCTGCGCTTTGACGCCGCCGAAACGCAGGCCCTGGCGCAGTTGCACGGCCGCCCCGAAGCCGCCGCCGCGCTGGCCAGCGCGCAGGGGTGGGCCGGGGGCATGACGCTCATGCTGCTGGGCACGCCCAGCAGCAGCGGGCCCGGCGAGCGCGCTCGCGAACGCCTCTTCGACTACTTTGCCGAAGAAGTCCTGTCGCGGCTGCTGGACGATGAACTGCAATCGCTGTGTGCTGCGGCCTACCTGCCCGGCTGCACCGCCGACATGGCGGCCGAATTGAGTGGATACCCGCAGGCTGGCGCCGTGCTGGAAAGGTTGGCGGCGCAGAGCCTGTTCACCGACCGGCGCGAGGCTCGGTCTGGCGACGAATCTTGCGCCGTCACGTTCATTTTTCACGCCCTCTTCAGTGAATTCCTGCGCCGCCGCTTCGAACGCACGCACAGCGCCGTCCAGCGCAACGCGCTGCTGCATCGGGCCGCAGGGCTGCTGGTGAAAAGCGGCCAGGTCGATGCCGGGTTGCAGCGCCTGATGGACGCGGGCTGCGCGGCCGAAGCGGCGACCCTCCTGCTCGACCACGCGCCCGACTACCTGGCCCGCGGCCGCGTCGAGGCGCTGCGCCAGCACATCAGCCGCCTGCCCGAAGATGCGCGCGTGCGACTGCTCTACTGGCGTGGTTTGTGCGCGCTGGACACCGACCCTGCAGCGGCCTTGTCGGACCTGGAGATTGCCTACGCCCGCAGTGTGGCGGCGGCAGATGCAAGCGCGCAACTGGCTGCAGCGGCAGCAGCCGCCGTCGCCCTGGTGGCACTGTCGCGCGTAAAGGACCTGGACCGCTGGCTGGCCGTGATGCACGGCCACGCCGGGCTAGCCGCGCAGGTGCAATCTGAAAGCGTGGAAGCCCTCATCGTGCCGGGCCTGCTCGCAGCGGTGGTGTACCGCGCGCCGTGGCACCCGCTGGCCGACGCACTGGCGGCGCGCGCTGAACGCCTGCTGCACCGAGAATCCGCGCCGGGCCAGCGCACGCTGCTCGGGTCGCTGGCCTTGTATCTGCTGTGGCGCGGCCAGGTCGACCGGCTGGAGCGCATCCTGCTGCGCATCGACGCACTTACCTCGCAGTCGCTGGCCTCACCCCTGACGCTGATGCGCTGGTGGGGCGTGGGCGTGCTCGTCAAGACCCTGCTCGGCCAGCACGCTGCCGCGCGCGCCGACGCCGACCGGGCGCTGGCCCTGGTGGACCGCGAAGACACGCTGGCCCCGCAGCGCACCGCGGCCGAGCTGCAGCGGATGATCGTCGCCATCGCCTGCCGCGACGCCGCCGATGCGCGCTTGCACCTGCAGCGCGCATCGGCCACGCTCGACCCCGACGACGCCGTTGAACGCGCCACGCTGGAAGGCCAGCGCGGCATGCTGGCGCTGCTGGAAGACGACCGCCCGACGGCATTGCGCCTGGCCCGCGCCGCCGTGCTCAGCGCCCGCCAAGGCGGCTTGCCGATGCGCGAGCACATCGCCCTCATCAACCAGGCCCTGGCGGCCGCACATAGTGGCCAGCATGAAGAAGCCGCAGAGGTCGTGGCGGCGGTGTTTGCGCACCCCTTCCACGCGCTGTGCGTCTGGCACCAATGGGTCGGCGGCATGGTGGCCGCTTACGCCGCGCTGCAGCGGGGTGATGAAGCCGATGCCTTGCAGCGGCTGCGCGTGGCGCTGGCTGCGGCGCAGACTTATGGCTACCGCCACGGACCGATGTTGTATGCCGCCGGCGGCATGATGCCGCGCCTGGCCGCGCTGGCCCTGGCGCATGGCATCCACGTCGATGTCGTGCGCGACATCGTGCTGCGCCATGACCTGCCGGCGCCCCACAGCGCCGGCGCTGGCTGGCCGTGGGCTGTCACGGTCCGTGCGCTGGGCGGCTGGCACATCGAACGTGCCGACGGCCCCATGCCCGGCAGCCGCAAGGAAAGCCGCCGCCTGCTCGAACTGTTGCAGTTGCTGGTGGCCTGCGGCGGCGCATCGGTGCCGCAGGCTGTGCTGACCGACGCCCTCTGGCCCGACGCTGAAGGCGACGCCGCGCGCAATGCGCTGGACAACGCGCTGCACCGCCTGCGCAAGTGGCTCGGCGGCGACGACCGCGTTCTGCTGCGCCAAGGCGCGCTGGCCTTGAACAGCGCGCGCTGCTGGACCGATGTGGCGGCGCTGGAGGTTGCGCTCCAGGCCTTGGACGATTTGCCTGCCGGCCGGGTTCGGCCCCGGCCGGCAGCCTGGAGGCAGCTCTACCCGGGGCCGCTGCTGCCGGGCAACGACGCACCCGCCGTGGCCGCGCGCCGCAGCGCGCTGCACCGCCGCGTGCAGCGCGCGCTGACCATGGCCGGCGAATCGCTACCCGATCTCTAGGTTCGGGCGGCGCAAACTGATCGCAGGCGTCAATCCAAGGCGCGACCAGGAGCTTGCATGACCGAACCCTTCAACCCTTCGCGGCGCAGCCTGCTGTGCATCGCCACGGCGCTGGCCGGCACTGGCCTGGCGCGCGCGCAATCCGCCCCCACCGGCAGCGTCACCAGCGGCGCCAGCACTGCACCGCTGCGCATCCTGTGCACCGCGCCCGGTGGCACGGTGCCGGACATCGTGGCTCGTCGCTATGCCGAACAGTTGTCGGCTCGGTTTCCGGCCGGCGTCATCGTCGACAACCGCGCCGGCGCTGCCGGCCGCATTGCCGTGGCCGCACTCAAGCAGGCCGCGCCCGACGGCAACACCTGGCTGCTGGCGCAAGGCGCCGTGGCCACCGTCTATCCGCACCTCTATGACAAGCTGGCTTACGACCCGTTGGCCGACCTGCGGCCGGTGTCGATGGCCGCTGAAGCCGTGCTCGGGCTGGCCGTCGGCCCCGCGGTGCCAGACAGCGTTGCCACGCTCGGCCAGCTGGTGGAATGGTTGCGCCGCCACCCGGCGCAGGCCAACTACGGTTCACCCGGCGTCGGCACGCTGCCGCACCTGATGGTGGCGCTGCTGGCGAATGAAGCGCGCCTGGACTTGACGCACATCCCGTTTTCCGCCGGGCCGGCGGCGCTGGTCGAATTGATGGCAGGCCGGCTGTCGGTGCTGGCCTTGCCAGAAGGCCTGCTGCGGCCGCTGCAGGCGGCCGGAAAACTGCGCGTGCTGGCGACGTCGGGCACGGCGCGCAGCAGCTTCCTGGCCGGCGTGGCGAGTGTGGCCGAGCAGGGCTACCCGAAGCTGGTGATGCGCGAATGGTTTGCGTTTTTCATGCCGGCAGGGGCGACACCGGCCCTGCTGGACGCCGCATCACAAACCATCCGCCAAGCGGCGTTGCAGGCGCCTCTGCGTGCCGCCCTCGGCGAGTCCGGCATGCTGGCTGTCACCAGCAGCCCGGCAGAGCTGGCCGAGCGCATCGCGGCCGAGCAGCCTTACTGGCGCGGCGTGATCGCTGCCACCGGCATCCGGGCCGAATGATGGCCATCGCACTGGACTCGCCAAGCGATGCGGCGCTGGCTTGGGACGCCGCCGCAGCCGGCTGGGACCGCCACAGCAAGCTCATCCGCAGCTGGCTGCTCGAGCCCACCACGGCCATGCTGGACGCTGCCGGCGTGCGCGCCGGCAGCCACGTGCTGGACGTGGCCGCAGGTGCCGGCGACCAGAGCCTGGACATCGCCGCGCGCGCAGGGCAGGGCGGCCGGCTGCTCATCACCGACCTGTCGGCCGCCATCCTGGCGCTGGCTGAAGACAAGCTGCGGGCGGCGGGCTTCGAGCACGTCGAGGCGCTGCAGGCCGACGCGCAGCATCTGCAGCTGCCGGGCGCCGGGTTCGACGCCGCCGTCTGCCGCCTGGGCCTCATGTTCTGCACCTCGCCGCTGCTGGCGCTGCAAGGTATCCACCAAGCCCTGGTGCCTGGGGGCCGTTTCAGCGGCCTCGTGTTCGCGGGTCCCGAGCGCAACCCCTGCATTGCCACGCTGGGCGCCACGGCGCTGCGGCACGCCGGCCTGGCGATGGCGTCGCCCTTCAAACCCGGCACGCTGATGAGCCTGGGACAGCCGGGCCTGATGCACAGCCTGTTGACGACGGCCGGCTACACCGACATCGACGTTCGCGCCATCGACGCACCGATGCGCCTGCCGTCGGTCCGGCACTACTTGCGCTTCGTGCAGTCGGCGGGCTTGCCGATCATGGCCATCCTGGCGCCGCTGCCGCCGGCCGTGCAGGAAGCAGCCTGGCAGGAGATCGAAACGCAGTTGCTGCGCTTCAACAGCGGCGACGAATGGCTCGGCCCCAACGAGCTGCTGTTGTGCACGGCGACCCGGCCGGCGCATGAAGGCGCACTGACGCACTGAGGCGCACGCAACCAAGGTAACTTGCCCATTCAAACAGGACTTCACCTTGAACACGCCACGCCACGCCGGCGACGCGTTGCAGATCACGCTGAACCGTGTCGACGCGGTCTCGCTGCTGTGGCGGCTGCACCTGCTGGGCTAGGCTGGGATGTGGCGTCGCGCTGCCCCGCGCTGGTGGCGGGCCAAGCGCCCGACCACCGGCACGCCGGCCATTCCGCCTTCAACGACGTGCACGTGGTGCTGGCGCTGCTGGGCGCCGGCCAGATGCAGCGCTGCGAAGCCTGGCTGGAGCGCTGCGCCGCACGCGCGCTGATGCCCACCGACGTCGGGCGAGGCAACCACCCGATGGCGCGTGAGGTCGGTCTGCCGCTCTTGCGCGGCCTGCTAGACATGGCGCGTGGTGACGCCGGCGGCGCGGTCGACCTAATTGCACCGGTGCGGCCGCAGGCCTCGTGTCCGCATCAGCGCATCTCATTGGAACGGCCAGGGCTTTGATGCCGCCCCAGCGGGGTGCGGCTACGATTCCGTGATGTCTGCGCATTCGACGCGGCGCCCACCTTCAAGAGACAACACCATGAGCCTCACACGACGCCGGGTCCTGCAGTCCGCAGGTGCTGCCACCCTCGCCGCCGGCCTGCCGGCACTGTCATCGGCGCAAGGCGCGATGCTCGAGCAGGTGAAGATCATCACCGGCTTCACGCCAGGCGGCACGTCCGACACCATCTGTCGCCGCGTGGCTGCACACATGCAGGGCAGCTACGGCAAGAACGTGGTGGTGGAAAACCGCACTGGCGCAGGCGGGCAGATCGCCATCAATGCGTTCAAGGCCATGCCGGCCGACGGCACCGCAATCCTGCAGACGCCGATGTCGATGCTGGGCATCTACCCGCACATCTACAAGAAGCTGGCTTACGACCCGGTGGCCGACCTGACGCCGGCCTCGTTGGGCGCGGTGTTCGACTTCGGCTTTGCCGTCGGCCCGGCCGTGCCGGACACGGTCAAGACCATGCAGCAGTTTCTGGCCTGGGCCAAGGCCAACCCCGACAAGGCCAACTTCGGTTCGCCGGCGTCGGGCTCCACGCCGCACTTCATCGGCGTGCTGGCCGGGCGCAGTGCGGGCATCGAGCTCAAGCACGTGCCCTACCGCGGCACGCAGCCGGCCATTCTCGACATGATTGGCGGCCAGATCCAGTCGGTCTCGGGCCCCGTGGGTGAATTCACGCAGCACGTAATCGCCGGCAAGTGCAGGCTGCTGGCCACCAGCGGCAGCGCGCGCAACAAGTTTGCGCCCGCGGTGCCCACGCTGGTCGAGCAGGGGTTGAAGGACATGGCCTTCAGCGAGTGGTTCGGCTTCTATTTGCCGGCCAAGGCAAGCGCCGACGTGGTGGCCCGCGCCAACGCCGCACTGCGCGCCGCGCTGGCCGCGCGCGAAACGGTCGAGGGCCTGGAGCTGATGGGCCTGGAGGCCAAGTCCTCCAGCCCTGCAGAACTGGCTGCCCTGTTGAAGGCCGACACCGAACGCTGGGGCCCGCTGATCAAGAGCATCGGATTCACGGCCGAATCCTGACCCCACCGACCAGACCATCGGGAGGCCAGGATTTTCAAACGCTCTTTTTCCTTCCCCACGGCACCCTGAACACTGCACAACAGGCGCGGAGCACAGCGCTCGGAATCGTCCGGTTGAAGCCGGCTTCGCTTAACCGACAGGGCCTGTTCGGCGATGCTGCCGCCAGGGTGTGCTGGTTGCTGACTCGATGCTCAAACGATCAGCCTGCGGCGGTGGCAGCAACAATCACCCCATGCACAAACCCACCCCGCCCATCCGCCTCGCCACCCCTGCCGACCTGCCGGCCATCGTGGGCCTCATCCGCGAGCTGGCGGCTTTCGAGAAGCTTGAGCACCTGGTGATCGCCACACCCGAAATCCTGGTGCCGCACCTGTTCGGGCCACGGCCGGCGGCCGAGTGCGTGGTAGCGGATTCGGGTGGCGATGTGGTGGCCTTCGCGCTGTTCTTCACCAACTTCAGCACCTTCCTGGGCCAGCCGGGGCTGTACTTGGAAGACCTGTACGTGCAGCCCGCTCACCGCGGCACGGGCCTGGGCAAGGCCCTGCTGCAGCACCTGGGCGCGCTGGCGGTCGAACGGGGTTGCGGGCGCTTCGAGTGGAGCGTGCTCGACTGGAACGAGAGTGCCATCCGCTTCTACGAAAGCATGGGCGCCACGGTGATGCCGGACTGGCGCATCTGCCGCATCACGGGCGACACGTTGCAGGGCTACGCCCGGCCCTGACCGGGGCTTTGCTGGGGGCTGTTGCTGGCGGCCGTGGCTACGGCCGTTGCGACATCACGCGGCGGCCAGCTTCAGCAGCTGTTCGACGGGCATGCGCACGCTGACGCTGCCTTCGCCCACTACCGCCAGCACGGCATGCGTGCGGTCGGTGGTGTCGCGGCGCACGGGGCTGTGCAGCGGCACGCCGCGGCCGTTGGTCAGGCAGGCGACCACCGGCGTCGTCACGCTGGGCCCGCGCGCCACGACGATGGCCAGTTCGCCCGAGGTCAGGCGCACGTGGCAGCCTGGTGGGTAGACGCCGAATTCCTTGACCAGCGCGGCCGTCATGGGGTGGCCAGGGTCCTGCATGAACATCTGGCGGCCGGCCACGTCGGCAGCCAGGCTGTCGCGGTCGGACCGCGAGGCCAGTTTGGATGTGTACATGTCGGCACGTCGCGCCAGTGAGGCCAGGTCGCCCACGTCGGTGCGGCCGCTGGGGTAGCCGCTGCCGTCCTCGCCTTCGTGGTGGTGCAGCACGGCCTGCAACCAGTCGGCGTCGGTTACGCCCGCCAGCTCGAGCATCTGCACGCTGCGCATGGGGTGGGTCTGCAGTGCGGCGCGCTGCTCGGGCGACGGCAGCACGGTCTGGCGCGCGAGCTGGCCTTGCAGCTCCAGCATCGACAGGTTCATGGTCAGCGCGACCTTGAACGCGCGGTCGGCGTCGGCGCTGTCCCAACCCAGGCGATGCGCGACGAGGTGGCTGGTGATGGCGGCATGCAGCGAGCGGCGCGCGCCGTAGTCGGTGTCGGCGCCGGCGCCCTGGCGCAGCACCTGGAAGATGGCCAGGTCGGGGTCGCGCTCGATCAGCGACAGCACCGGCGTGCTGGCTTCGTCCAGTGCGTGGCGAAAGCCGGCGTCCCCGGGTGACTGGCGGATGGCCTGGGCCACGCGGTCCATGCTGCGCGACCACAGCTGGGGCAGTTGCGAACGTGGCGCCTTCATGACTTCTTCACGGGCGGTCTGCAGCTCGGCGATGTCGACCAGCGCGCCGCGTTCGAACAAGGCGTCGAGCTGATGCTGCGTGTCGATGCGCTGGCCGCGGGCGAGCATCAGCGTCTTGTCGGCGCTGCGCACGTTGAAGGGCAGCGGCGTGTTCACCTGGATGCGGTGCTTGACGGACGACAGGGCTGCGAATTGCATAAGCGTGGCCGGTTGATGACTACAAAGGCGGCGGGCTCGTCGAGCCCGGACACTGCCAGGTTTTTCGGCCAAACAGCGCTGAACTTGATTGCGGCGCCGGGTTTGCAGCAGCCCGCTCGGGGCTGTTGCCCCGTAAGCTGTGGCCATGACGTACGCCCCCGCCCCCGCCCCCGCCCCCGCTCCCGCCGACCACCACGCCTCCCTGCACGCCAACTTCGCCTGGCAGGTGCCCGAGCACTTCAACATCGCCCAGGTCTGCTGCGCGCGCTGGGCAGCGCGCCCGGCCACGGCGCGGCGCGTGGCGGTGGCTTGGCAGCACGAGGACGGCCGCCGCGGCAGCTTGAGCTATGGGCAACTGCAGGCGCAAGCGAACCGGCTGGCCCATGTGCTGCGCCGCAATGGCGTGCAGCGCGGCGACCGCGTGGCGTTAATGCTGCCGCAGCGGCCCGAGACGGCGGTGGCCCACATGGCGGTGTACCAGCTGGGCGCCGTGGCCGTGCCCTTGTCCATGTTGTTCGGCCCCGAGGCGCTGGCCTACCGCCTGCAGGACAGCGGCGCCGTGCTGGCGCTGGCCGACGAGAACGGCATCACCACCCTGAACGCGGTGCGCGCCGAGTGCCCGGCCCTGCGCCATGTGCTGGCGGTGGGCGCGGCTGCGGGGCAGGGCGATGCCTACTGGGCCGCGGCACTGGCCGATGCAACGCCCGACTTCGACCCGGTCATGACCCGCGCCGAAGACCCGGCCGTGCTGATCTACACCAGCGGCACCACCGGCCCGGCCAAGGGTGCGCTGATTCCGCACCGCGCGTTGATCGGCAACCTCACGGGCTTCGTCTGCAGCCAGAATTGGTTTGGGGCTGACCAAGGCGGCGTGTTCTGGAGTCCCGCCGATTGGGCCTGGACCGGCGGCTTGATGGACGCGCTGCTGCCCACGCTGTACTTCGGCCGCCGCATCGTGGCCTACCAGGGGCGCTTCTCGCCCGAGATGGCCTTCAGTCTGATGCAGCGCCACGGCGTGACGCACACCTTCCTCTTCCCCACGGCGCTGAAGGCCATGATGAAAGCCGTGCCGCAGCCCCGCCTGCGTTATCGCCTGAAGCTGCAGGCGGTGATGAGCGCGGGCGAGGCCGTGGGCGACGCGGTGTTCGAATGGTGCCGCGACGCGCTGGGCGTGCCGGTGAACGAGATGTTCGGGCAAACCGAGATCAACTACGTGGTCGGCAATTGCGCCAGCTACCTCGACGCACTCGGCCGCCGCCAGCCGGGCTGGCCGGCCAAGCCCGGCAGCATGGGTCGGGCCTACCCGGGCCACCGGGTGGCGGTGATCGACGACGCTGGCCGCGAGTGCCCGCGCGGCACACCGGGCGACGTGGCGGTGCACCGGCGTGATGTGCACGGCCATCCCGACCCGGTCTTCTTCCTCGGCTACTGGGGCAGCGAGGCAGCCACGCGCGCCAAGTTCACCGGCGACCCGGCCGACAGCTGGTGTCGCACCGGCGACAGCGCGGTGATGGACGCGGACGGCTACCTCTGGCACCACGGCCGCAGCGACGACGTGTTCAAGTCCGCCGGCTACCGCATCGGCCCCAGCGAGGTCGAGAACTGCCTGGTGCGCCACCCCGCAGTCGCCAACGCGGCCGTGGTGCCCAAGCCCGATGCGGAACGCGGCGCCGTCGTCAAGGCCTTCGTGGTGCTGGCCGCAGGCTACGTGGGCGACGAGGCGCTGGTGCGCGCGCTGCAAGACCACGTGCGCGGCCGGCTGGCCCCCTATGAGTACCCCAAGGAAATCGAGTTCGTGGACAGCTTGCCCATGACGACCACCGGCAAGGTGCAACGCCGGCTGCTGCGGCTGCAGGAAGAGGCCCGCGCCGGCGGAGCCTGACGCGCTTTGCGGCACACTGCGCCGCTCGCGTCCACCGCATCCACGCATCCACGCCTCCAGGCACTGCATGAACAAGATCAAGCTCGGCCCTTCCGACCTGCAGGTCACGCCCATCTGCCTGGGCACCATGACCTTCGGCGAGCAGGTCTGCCAGGACGCCGCCCACCAGATCCTGGACCACGCCCTGGCGCGCGGCCTGAACTTCATCGACACGGCAGAGATGTACTCGGTGCCGGCGCGGCGCGAGACCTTCGGCGCCACCGAAACCATCATCGGCGAATGGTTCGCGAAAAACCCCGGCGCGCGCCGCCAGGTGGTGCTGGCCACCAAGGTGGCCGGGCCGTCGCGCAACATGGACTGGATACGCCAGGGTGCTGCCGACCTGCGCCCCGAGCACATCGCGCGGGCCTGCGACGACAGCCTGGTGCGTTTGAAAACAGATGTGATCGACCTCTACCAAGTCCATTGGCCCAACCGCAATGCCGCCATCTTCGGCGGCCTGTATTTCGACCCGGCCAAGGACCAGCCACAGAGCTCCATCCTGGAACAGCTGCAGGCGCTGGATTTGCTGGTCAAGGCCGGCAAGGTGCGGCACATCGGTCTGTCGAACGAATCGCCCTGGGGGCTGATGGAATTCCTGCACGTGGCCGAACGCCACGGCCTGCCGCGCGTGGTGAGCGTGCAGAACCCGTATGCGCTGGTCAACCGCAGCCTGGACAACGCGCTGGACGAAGCCATGCACCGCAGCGGCACGGCGCTGCTGGCTTATTCGCCGCTGGGCTTCGGCACGCTGACCGGCAAGTACGACGATGCCGGCCTGGACCTCGCGCAGCCCGCCCAACCCGGGTCGGGCCGCTTGGCGCGCTTCGAGAGCATGCGCAAGCAGCGCTGGGCGCGCCCCGAGACCCTGGTCGCCGCGCGCGAATACAACGCTTTGGCGCGGGCGCACGGGCTGACGCCGACGCAGATGGCGTTGGCCTTTTGCTATGGCAGCTGGCGCGTGACCAGCACCATCATCGGCGTGACCTCGCTGGCGCAACTGGACGAGAACCTGGCCGCCTGGGGCACCACCTTGTCGCCCGAGTTGCTGGCCGCCATCGACCAGGTGCGCTGGCGCTTGCGTGACCCGGCGCAGTGACCCGGCGCAGTGGCTTGGCGCAGTGAAACGTCTGCAATTGCGCGATGGCGAAGAAAGACCGGCATGTCAGCGAAACCCCGGCCACGCAGGCGCTGCGCCGGGCCGGGGTGGCCTACACCGAGCACCCGTATGACTACGTGGACCACGGCGGCACGGCGGAATCGGCGCGGCAGCTGGGCGTGCCCGAGCACGCGGTCGTCAAGACCCTGGTGATGCAGGACGATCGCGCGCAGCCGCTCATCGTGCTGATGCACGGCGACTGTCAGGTCAGCACCAAGAACCTGGCGCGCGAGATCGGCGTCAAGTCGGTCGAGCCCTGCAAGCCCGATGTCGCGCAGCGCCACAGCGGCTACCTGGTCGGCGGCACCTCGCCCTTCGGTCTGCGCAAGGCCCTGCCGGTGTGGGTGGAGCACAGCGTATTGGCGCTGCCACGCCTCTACATCAACGGCGGCCGGCGCGGCTTCCTGGTGGGGCTGGCGCCGCAGGTGCTGGTGGATGTGCTGCAAGCGCGGGCCGTGCACTGTGCCTTGGGCGGGCCCGGTGCAGAGGCCCCCGACAGGGGCCCCTGACGCGGGCGGCACGTAGACTCTGGTGATGTCTGCGTTTCCCACCGTTACCGCGTTGCTGGCGGCTTATCTCGTCGGCTCGCTGTCGTTTGCCGTCATGACCAGCCGGCTGATGGGTCTGGCCGATCCGCGCAGCTACGGCTCGGGCAACCCGGGGGCCACCAACGTGCTGCGTTCGGGCAGCAAGCCTGCCGCGCTGATCACTTTGGCGATGGACGCGTTGAAGGGCTACCTGCCGGTGCTGTGGGTGCTGGTTTACGGCCCGCGCTGGGGCTTGAGCGAGACGACGGCCGCCTTCGTGGGCCTGGCCGCCTTCATGGGCCACCTGTACCCGGTGTTCTTCCGCTTCAAGGGCGGCAAGGGTGTCGCCACCGCGGCCGGCGTGCTGATGGCTCTGAACCCGGGGCTGTCCCTGGCCACCTTGCTGAGCTTTGCCATCGTGCTGGCGTTTTCGCGCTACATCTCGCTGGCCGCCATCGTCGCTGCCGCCTTCGCGCCCTTCTACCAGGCGTTGATCTGGGGCGTGGAGCCCGCGCTGCTGGCCATCGCCCTGATGAGCCTGCTGCTGGTGTGGCGCCACGAAGCCAACCTGCGCAGATTGATCGCCGGCACCGAGAGCAAGCTCGGCCAGAAGGCCGTCGCGCCGTTGGGGGCGCTGGCCACGCAGGACCGGCCGCACCCACGGCACGGACCGCCGCGCAAGCACCACAAGTAAATCCAGGAGTTCGAGATGGTTCAGCGATTCGACATCGGCACGCGCTTGTCCGAGATGACCGTGCACAACGGCGTGTGTTACCTGGCCGGGCAGGTGCCGGCCGACGCCACTCAGGACATGGCCGGCCAGAGCACGCAGGTGCTGGCGGCCGTCGACGCGCTGCTGGCCCGCACCGGCAGCGACAAGAGCAAGCTGCTGATGTGCCAGATCTTCATCACCGACCTGGCCGATTTCCCGGCCATGAATGCCGTGTGGGAAGCCTGGCTGCCAGCCGGCCACGCGCCGGCGCGCGCCACGGTGGTGGCCCGCCTGGCCAAGCCGGAATGGCGCGTGGAGATGGTCGTCACGGCCGCGCTGTAGGCCAGTCGTGAAGGCGTCGGGCAAGCAACTGCTGGGGCTGGTGCTGCTGGTGTTGGCGGTGTCTGCCGGCAACCGCTGGTGGGTGGCGCGGCACGACGATGCGCAGGGCCGACAGCTTGCGGCGCTGGCGCGGCCAGGCGACATCCGCATGATCTCCTCGGAAAACTGCGCCATCTGCCTGGAAGCGCGTACCTGGCTGCTGCGCAATGAAGTCGCATTCAGCGAATGCCTGATCGAACGCGACGCCGCCTGCCGTGCTGACTTCGACGCCTTGGGCGCGGCCGGCACGCCGGTGATGGTGGTGCGCGGCCAGCCGCAGCTGGGCTTCAACGCAGAGCGTTTGCGTTTGGCACTAACGCGCCCGGGCTGACGCGGCGGCGGCGCCTCAGAGCCCCAGGCGTTTCAGATCGCCGCGGCCCTGTCGCAGCACGACGGGATCGTCGCCCGTCAGGTCGATCACGGTCGTGGGCTGCATCGGGCAGGCCCCGGCATCGACGACGGCCTGCAGCAGCTTTTCGTAGCGCGCGAGGATGTCTTCGGCATCGTTCAGCGCCTCGGTCCCGCCCGGCGGGATCAGCGTCGTGGCCAGCAGCGGTTCACCGAAGAGCGCCAGCAGTTCCTGCGTCACGCGGTGGTCGGGCACGCGCAGGCCGATGGTGCGGCGGCTGGGGTGGCTCAAGCGCCGCGGCACTTCCTTCGTGGCTTCGAGAATGAAGGTGTAGGGCCCGGGCGTGCCCAGCTTGAGCATCCTGAACTGCCGGTTGTCGACGCGGGCATAACTGGCCAGTTCACTGAGGTCGCGGCACAGCAGCGTGAGATGGTGCTTGTCGTCGACGTGGCGGATGCGACGAAGGTTTTCTGCCGCGCCCCTGTCGTCCAGCCGGCACACCAGCGCGTAGCTGCTGTCGGTGGGCACGGCCGCAATGCCCCCGGCCTGCAGGATGGCCGCGGCCTGCTTCAGCAACCGCGGCTGCGGGTTCTGCGGATGAACCTCGAAGTGCTGTGCCACGCGATTCCTGTCTGGGCGTCAGGGCGTCAGCGCGTCAGGCCGTCAGGCGACCACCACCGGGATCTTTCCGATCTTCGCCTGCCATTCTTTCGGGCCCGTGTCGTGCACGCTGGTGCCGTCGGCGCTGACCGCCACCGTCACCGGCATGTCCTGCACGTCGAATTCGTAGATGGCTTCCATGCCCAGGTCGGCGAAGCCCACGACCTGGGCATGCTTGATGGCCTTGGCCACCAGATAGGCCGCACCCCCCACGGCCATCAGGTAGGCGCTGCGGTGTTTGCGGATGGCTTCGATGCCGGCTGGGCCGCGCTCGGCCTTGCCGATCATGCCGATCAAGCCGGTTTGCGCCAGCATCATCTCGGTAAACTTGTCCATGCGCGTGGCGGTGGTCGGGCCGGCCGGGCCCATCACCTCGTCGCGCACCGGGTCCACCGGGCCGACGTAGTAGATGACGCGGTCGGTGAAGTCCACCGGCAGCTTCTCACCGCGCGCCAGCATGTCCTGGATGCGCTTGTGCGCGGCGTCGCGGCCGGTCAGCACCTTGCCGTTCAGAAGCAGGGTGTCGCCGGGCTTCCAGCTCGCCACCTGTTCGCGCGTCAAGGTGTTCAGGTCGACCTTCTTCGAGCGCTGGTAGTCCGGCGCCCAGTGCACCTCGGGCCACAGGCTCAAGGGCGGCGGGTCGATGTAGGCCGGCCCGCTGCCGTCCATCACCACATGGGCGTGACGCGTGGCGGCGCAATTGGGGATCATCGCCACCGGCTTGCCCGCCGCATGAGTGGGAAAGGTGGCAATCTTTACGTCCAGCACCGTGGTCAGGCCGCCCAGGCCCTGCGCGCCGATGCCCAGGGCGTTGACCTTTTCGTAGAGTTCGATGCGCAGTGCTTCCAGCTTGTTGGCAGGCCCACGCGCCAGCAGGTCGAACATGTCGATGGGCTCCATCAACGCCTGTTTGGCCAGAAGCATGGCCTTCTCGGCGGTGCCGCCCACGCCGATGCCCAGCATGCCCGGTGGGCACCAGCCCGCGCCCATGGTCGGCACGGTCTTGAGCACCCAGTCGACGATGCTGTCGCTGGGATTCATCATGACCAGCTTGCTCTTGTTCTCGCTGCCGCCGCCCTTGGCCGCCACTTCGATGTCCAGCGTGTGGCCGGGCACCAGCGTCATGTGGATGACGGCCGGCGTGTTGTCGCCGGTGTTCTTGCGCTCGAAGATAGGGTCGGCCAGGATCGATCCACGCAGCTTGTTGTCGGGGTCGAGGTAGGCGCGCCGTACGCCTTCATTCACGGCGTCTTCCAGGCTGCCCGGGAAGCCCTCGAAGCGCACCTGCATGCCGATCTTCAGGAACACGTTGACGATGCCGGTGTCCTGGCAGATCGGCCGATGCCCTTCGGCGCACATGCGGCTGTTGGTCAGGATCTGCGCGATGGCGTCCTTGGCGGCCGGCGATGCTTCACGTTCATAGGCCCGTGCGAGGTGGCTGATGTAATCGGCCGGGTGGTAATAGCTGATGAATTGCAATGCGGCAGCGATCGTTTCGACGAGGTCGGCGTGGCGGATGGTGGTGGTTTGGGCGGTGGGGACGATCATGGTGCGGAGCCTTTCAGCACGGTGCCGGGGTGGAAGCCGTTGACGGCCAGGAGGACGAAGAATCCGACGACATAGGCCACAGGTATGAACCAGCCATGGCGCAGCCACAGACTCACCGAGCGGGCCTGCGGGAACATGCTGGCCAGGGCCACGCCGGCAGACGAGCCGAACCAGATCATCGACCCGCCGAACCCCACCGCGTAGGCCACGAAGCCCCAGTCGTAGCCGCCTTGCTTGAGGGCCAGTTCGGTGAGCGGGATGTTGTCGAACACGGCCGACAGGAAACCCAGGGCCAGGGTCGACATCCATGAGGCGGCGGGCAGTTGTTCCACCGGCATCATCGACGCGCACAGCACCAGCGCGAGCAGGAACACCGCGCCCTTGAAGGCGCCGGGCAGCTGCGACCAGTCTGGCTTGCGAAGGGGCAGGGCCAGCAGGAGTGCCACCCACACGGCAGCGCCCAGGAACGGGAAGACATCGGCATGCTCGGTGTAGCGGGTGTTGACGACGACGTTGACCACCACGGCCGAAACCAGGATGAAGACCACCACGCCGACGCGTGCCCAGTCGATGTGCGCGCCGGGCGTGGCTTCGCTTTGGATGGGCGCATAGGCCTGCTGCTTCAACGCGGCAGGGATGCCGAAGACCAGCAGCGCGGTGCCGGCGGCGATGTAGGCCTCGAGCACCTCGCGCGGCGACACCCCGGCAATCCACATCATGGTGGTCGTGGTGTCGCCGACCACGCTGCCGGCACCGCCGGCGTTGGAGGCCGCCACGATGGCCGCCAGGTAGCCGATGTGCACCCGCCCCTTGAACACGGTGTGGGCGATGGCCCCGCCAATCATCGCCGCGGCGATGTTGTCCAGGAAGGCCGACAGCACGAAGACCATCACCAGCAGCACGAAGCAGCCCTTCCAGTCGTCGGGCAGCACGGCCGGCAGCACGGCGGGCACCTCGCTGTCCTCGAAGTGCTTGGCCAGCAAGGCAAATCCCAGCAGCAGAAGCAGGAGGTTCGTGAGCACCACCCACTCGTGCCCCAGGTGGGCGGCCAGGCCCAGTGCACCGGCACCGGCCGCAAAGGGCGAGAACAGCACCTTGTAGAGCGCGATCGAGAGCGCGCCGCCCATGGCGACCTTCAGGGCATGCTGGTGCACCATGGCGACGCCGGCCAGCACCGTGCCGAAGAAGACGAACTCCAGCGGCACCGGCCCCAGCATCGGGCCCGCATGCGGCGCGCCGCCGGCCGCTGCCCAGGGGCTGAAGGTCAGTCCGGCCAGCAGGGCGGTCAGTGGCCGAGCAATTTGTCTCGGAGTGTTGTTCATGTTCTGGGCGCGGGTTCTCGACTGCGGAAGCCTTCGACAGCGCGGTTGCTGCGCAGAGTACCTCTGCAAGTTTAGGGGCGGCTGACGGCAAGCCTCGGATGCCCGGCCCCAAGAGCGCGACCAACCAGCCGCGGCCGCACGAACGGGGAGTCCCCTCGGCCCGGTCCCTAGAATTCGCTGCCCGCGCCACCCGGCCTGGCGTCGAACTCATGATTGCGCCCTTGCCCTTGCCCGTGCATCTGCTTCCGCTGATCGTCCTGCTGCCGCTGCTCCTGGGCGCTCCGCTTTGCGCCTGGGTGGGTGCCGCGTCTTCGGCCTCGCGCCGTGCGGCCAGCGCGTGGGCCGCGGCGGCCGTCACGCTGGCCGCGCTGGGATTGCTGGGATTTCTGGCGCCGCCGGTGTTCGAAGGCCAGACCCTGCTGTCGCACACCGACTGGCTGCCCGCACTGGGCCTGAACTTCAATTTCCGCCTCGACGGCCTGGCGCTGATGTTCGCGCTGATGATCACCGGCGTGGGCCTGCTGGTGATCCTGTACGCCGGCTACTACCTGGGCGCCGACGAGCGCTGGGGCAAGTTTTTCGCGCTGCTGATGCTGTTCATGGCCGCGATGCTCGGCATCGTGCTGTCTGACAACCTGTTGCTCCTGGTGGTGTTCTGGGAACTCACCAGCATCTCGTCGTTCCTGCTCGTGGGCTACTGGAGCCACCGCGCCGACGCCCGCGCCGGCGCACGCATGGCGCTGGCCGTCACCGGCGGCGGTGGGCTGGCGCTGCTGGCCGGCGTGGTGGTGCTGGGGCAGATCGCAGGCACCTACGATCTGTCGGCCATGCTGGGCCGTGGCGCAGAGATCCAGGCCGACCCGCGCTTCACGGTGGCGCTGCTGCTGATCCTGCTGGGCTGTTTCACGAAGAGCGCGCAGATGCCCTTTCACTTCTGGCTGCCCGACGCCATGGCCGCGCCGACGCCGGTGTCGGCCTACCTGCACTCGGCCACCATGGTCAAGGCGGGCATCTTCCTGCTGGCGCGGCTGTATCCGGTAATTAGTGGCTCGGGGCTGTTCGAACTGCTCGTGGCCGGCGTGGGCCTGGCCACGATGGTCTTCGGCGCTTACGTGGCGATGTTCAGGCACGACCTGAAGGGTCTGTTGGCCTACAGCACGATCAGCCACCTGGGGCTGATCACCTTCCTGATCGGGCTGGACTCGCCGCTGGCGGCGGTGGCGGCCATCTTCCACATCCTGAACCATGCCACCTTCAAGGCGGCGCTGTTCATGACGGCCGGCATCATCGACCACGAGACCGGCACGCGCGACATGCGCAAGCTGGCCGGCCTGATGCGCTACATGCCCTGGACGGCCACGCTGGCCATGGTTTCGGCCGCGGCCATGGCCGGCGTGCCGCTGGCCAACGGCTTCCTGTCGAAGGAGATGATGTTCGCCGAGGCGCTGGACGCGCGCATCGGCGTGCTGGGCAGCAGCATGGTGGCGGTGCTGGCGACCTTTGCAGCGGTGTGCGGCGTGGCCTATTCGCTGCGCTTCATCCACGACGTGTTCTTCAACGGCGAACCTCACGACCTGCCCAAACCCCACCCGCACGAGCCGCCCGTATTCATGAAGGCGCCCGTGGCTCTGCTGTCCGTGGTGTGCCTGGTGGTGGGTGTGCTGCCGGGGCTGACCGTCGCGCCGCTGGTTCACGTCGCAGCCACCGCGATGCTGGGCGCGCCGCCGCCCGTGTACAGGTTGGCGCTGTGGCACGGCTTCAACGTGCCGCTGCTGATGAGCGGCGTGGCCCTGGTGGCCGGCGTGCTGCTGTACTTCGCCCTGGCACGCGGCCGGCGACTGCACCTGCACCACCCCCGTGGCTGGACCGGGCGGCTGGTGTTCAAGCATCTGTTCGACGGCGCGTTCGCGCTGGCCGGCCGCGTCACCGGTCGCCTGGAGAACGGTTCGCTGCAGCGCTACGTGGCGTGGATGCTCGCGGCGGCGCTTGCGCTGGCCGCCTGGCCGCTGCTGGGCGGCTGGCTGGGCGACACCCCCCACCTGGGCACGGGCGACCGCGTGCAGCTGCCCGCGTCGCCCCTGGCCGTCGGCCTGTGGGCGCTGCTGCTGGCGGCCTGTGGCGCGCTGGTGCTCACGCATCACCAGCGTTTCCGCGCCGTGGTGCTGGTGGGCGCCGTGGGCATGGTGGTGTCGCTGGCCTTCCTGGGCCTGTCGGCGCCCGACCTGGCGATGACGCAGTTGTCGGTGGAGGTCGTGTCCACCGTGCTGCTGCTGATGGGGCTGGCGCTGTTGCCGGCGACGAGCCCGCGCGAGTCGTCTGCCGCCCGACGCCTGCGCGACGGCCTGCTGGCCGGCGTGGCCGGACTGGGCATGGCCTGGTTGAGCTGGCTTGTGATGACGCGCGACCACGATTCCATCGCCTGGTACTTCCTGGAGAAGTCGATCCCCGAGGGCGGGGGCGCCAACGCCGTCAACGTCATCCTGGTCGACTTTCGCGGCTACGACACCTGGGGTGAGATCACCGTGCTGGCCATCGCGGCGGTCGGCGTGCTGGCCTTGCTGGACGGCCTGCGCCTGAAGCGCGGCGCGACGGACGAGGCCGGCCGCACGTGGACCTTCGCCAAGTCGCCGCTGATGCTGCGCGTGGTGGCGCGCCTGATCCTGCCGCTGGCGCTGGTGGTGTCGGTCTACATCTACTGGCGCGGCCACGGCATGCCCGGCGGCGGATTCATCGCCGGGCTGGTCACGGCCGTGGCCCTGGTGCTGCAGTACATGGCGCTGGGCCAGCAGCGCGCCGACGCCTTATTGCACGCCGCGGGGGGCCGGCGCTACGTGGCCTTCATCGCCATCGGTCTGGGCATCGCGGTGCTCACCGGCCTGGGTGCATTTGCCTTCGACCGTCCCTTCCTGACCAGTGCGGCGGGACACCCGGTGGTGGCGGTGCTGGGCGAACTGCCGCTGGCCACCGCGGCGCTGTTCGACCTGGGCGTGTACATCACGGTCGTGGCGTCGACCCTGCTGACGCTGTCGGTACTGGGCGCGGCCAGCAAGGAAGGCGCCGCTGCCGCCGCCGCCAGCGGATCGGCGGCGCCGGGATGACCATCAGCCTCGAATTCCTGCTGGCCAGCGGCATCGGCGTGGTCACCGCCAGCGGCATCTACCTGCTGTTGCGCGGGCGCACCTTCACTGTTGTGCTGGGCCTGTCGATGCTGGGCTATGCCGTCAACGTCTTCATCTTCACGATGGGGCGGCTGTGGCTGGGTGCGGCGCCCATCGTGGCTGGCGGGCCCGACGTGGCCGACCCCTTGCCGCAGGCGCTGGTGCTCACGGCCATCGTCATCGGCTTTGCGACGACGGGCTTCGTCATCGAGCTGGCCCTGCGAGCGCGCGCCGAGACGGGCAGCGACCATGTCGACGGCAGCGAACCCGGCACGGGCGAGCCGGGCCAAGCCGGTGATCGGGGCGGCACCCGGCCATGAACGTCGCCGACCACCTGCCCATCGCGCCAGTGCTGCTGCCGGCGCTCACCGCCGTGCTGCTGCTGGCGCTGGGCGACGGCCCGGCGCGATTGCTCTGGGTGCGGCGCCTGGCGATGGCATCGGTGCTGCTGGGCGCGGTGTTGTCGTGGCGGCTGCTGGAGCAGGCGGCTACGGGCGTGCTGACGGTGTACCGCGTGGGCGAATGGCCCGCGCCCTTCGGCATCGTGCTGGTGGTCGACCGGCTGTCGGCGCTGATGCTGGCACTGACCTCGGCCGTGGCGGTGCCGGTGCTGTGGTACGCCACCGCCGGCTGGGATGCGCGCGGGCGCCACTTCCACGCCTTGTTCCAGTTTCAGCTGATGGGGCTGAACGGTGCCTTCGTCACCGGCGACCTGTTCAACCTGTTCGTGTTCTTCGAGGTGCTGCTGATCGCCAGCTACGTGCTCATGCTGCACGGCCTGGGGCGCCAGCGGCTGAAGGCCGGGCTGCACTACGTGGTGATGAACCTGACTGCGTCGGCGTTCTTCTTGATCGGCGTGTCGCTGCTCTACGCCTTCACCGGCACGCTCAACTTCGCCGACCTGGCGCTGCGCGTGCCCCTGGTCACGGGCCCGGAAGCGGCGGTGCTGCAAGCCGGGACGCTGATCCTGCTGGTGGTCTTCGGCTTCAAGGCGGCCATGCTGCCCATGGCGATGTGGCTGCCGGCCACCTACGCAGCCACCAGCGCGCCGGTGGCTGCGCTTTTCGCGATCATGACCAAGGTGGGGGTCTACGCCATCCTGCGTGTGCACGGCGTAGTCTTCGGTGCGGACGCCGGGGTGTCGGCCTTCACCGTGCAGCCGGTGCTGCTGCCGCTGGCCCTGGCCACCAGCGCGCTGGGCGTGCTGGGCGCCATGGCGGCAAAGACATTGCCGCGGCTCATCGCCTGGCTGACTGTCGCCTCGGTGGGCACCATCCTGTCGGCGCTGGGGCTGTTCGGCGCGGCCGCCTGGTCGGCCGGGCTGTACTACCTGCTCAACTCGACCCTGGTCGTCGCCGGCCTGTTTCTTTGGGCAGAGATCATGGCTACGCAGCGCGGCCCCATGGCCGATCGGCTCGAGCCGTGCTCGCCCGTGGCCCAGCCGGCGTTGCTGGGCTTGATGCTGCTGGTGCTGGCGGCTTCGATGGTGGGGGTGCCGCCGCTGCCGGGCTTCATCGGCAAGTTGATGTTGCTGCAGGCCTCGGGCGGCCACGCCTGGGCCGTGGCGGTGTGGTCGGTGGTGCTGGTGGGGGGCTTCTTCAGCCTGGTGGGCCTGGCGCGCGCGGGCAGCGTGCTGTTCTGGGGTGCCCACAGCGACGGGCCTGCCGGCACCCAGCTGGCCGGGGGCCGGCAGCTCGGGGCGGCAGGCGGGCTGATGCTGGGCAGCGTGCTGCTCAGCGTGTTCGCCGCGCCGGTGCAGCGCTACACGGCGGCCACGGCAGCGCAGTTGATGGACACCGCGGCCTACGCACGCGCCGTGCTGCCGGAAACCGGGGGCGAGCGTGCGCGCACCACCCGGCCCTACCGCATTCCGCAGCCGGCAGCTACGGGCGCCGGCCCGGCAAGCAGGCCCACGCCATGAAGCCGCGCTGGTTCGCCCACCCCGTGCTGTCGCTGCTGCTGGCGGCCACCTGGCTGCTGCTGCAGCAGAGCCTGGCGGTGTCCAACGTCATCACCGCCGTGGTGATGGGTCTGGGGGTGCCGCGGCTGGTGCACGGCTTCCTAGGTGCGGGCGTCGTGCCGCGGTCGTGGACGGCGGCGCTGCGCTTCACGTTCATCGTGCTGTGGGACATCGTGGTGTCCAACTTCACGGTCGCCCGCCTGGTGCTGTCGCCCACCGCGCGGCCGCGGCCGGCCTGGGTGGTGGTGCCGCTGACGCTGCGCGACCCGACGGCCATCACGCTGTTCGCCACGGTCATCACCACCACGCCGGGCACGGTGTCCTGTGTGGTCGACGACGAGCGGCATTTCATCCTGGTCCACGCGCTGGACTGCGACGACCCGGCGGCCATGGCCGCGCAGATGAAACAGCGCTACGAACAGCCCTTGCAGGAGATCTTCGAATGATCCTGGCCTGGGCCCTGAACTTCGCCTTGTTTGCCGTGGTGCTGGCCATGTTGTTGTGCGGCTGGCGTTTGCTGCGCGGGCCGCAGACCACCGACCGGTTGCTGGCGCTGGACACGCTGTACATCAACGCCGTGGCGGTGGTGGTCCTGATGGGCATCAAGCTGCGCAGCGACCTGCTGTTCGAGGCCGCGCTGATCATCGCCATGCTGGGTTTCGTGTCGACCGTGGCGCTTGCGCGCTACGTGAGCCGCGGCGACGTCATCGAATGAGGAGCACGCCTGCATGAACGAATTGCATTGGGCCGTCGAATGGCTGCTGGCCGCGCTGCTGGTGCTGGGCGGCGGGTTCACGCTGGTCGGCGCCATCGGCCTGGTTCGCTTCCCGGACTTCTTCATGCGCCTGCACGCCCCCACCAAGGCGACCACGCTGGGCGTCGGCGGCATGCTGCTGGCCAGCATGGGCCTGACCTGGGCAACGGGCGGCCACGGCCTGCACGAATTGCTGATCACGTTGTTCCTGTTCGTCACCGCGCCCGTGTCGGCCAACCTGATGGCCCAGGCTGCCTTGCATCTGCGCGTGCCGAGCCGGGCGCCGCTGCCGCCGGGGCAGCCGCAGGAATAGACAGCGCCCTGGCAAGCGCCTGCGGCAGCGGACAGTGTGCCTAGGGCTTCCTGGGCTGCCGAATGATCACTACCACCAGCGTGATCACGGTGATCGGCACCACGAAGCTGAGCATGGCGGTGCTGAACGTGGCCAGCGCCGCATGTTCCTGCGCGGCCAGGATCAGGTAAGTCACGTAGGCGGCGTAGTAGGCCAGGAACACGCCGCCTTCCCAACGTGCGATCTCGCGCCCGGACGTGAACACCGGCAGGCAGGCCAGGGCCACCGCGATCATCACCCAGACGTCGAAGGCCAGCAGAGATGGCGACATCGCCAGCCCCATGTCGCCCCCCACCATGCCCGACAGCCCCAGGCAGCCCAGGATGTTGAAAGTGTTGCTGCCCACCACGTTGCCCACAGCGATGTCACGTTCGCCCTTGATGGCGGCAGTGATGGACGTGGCGACCTCGGGCATCGAGGTGCCGGCCGCGACGATGGTCAGCCCGATGACGAGGTCGCTCACCCCCATCTGCTTGGCGAAGGCCACCGAGGCGGTGACCAGTGCGTCCGACCCCAGCACCAGCGCCGCCAGGCCGGCGGCGATCAGCAGCAATTGCGCCGGCAACTTGGCGTCCCAGGCGCCCGGCGCGGCGCTGACGATGTCCTCGCTGATGTTGGCCTGAGCGGCGGCCGACTCGCGCCGCGACTGCACCACCAGGAAGGTGGTGTAGGCCAGCAGCAAGGCGAACAGCACGGCGCTGTCCAGGAAGCTGAGCTTGCCGTCCAGCCCCAGCGCCAGCAACAACAGCGAGGCGCCGACCATGATGGGTACCTCCTGCCGGATGAGCTGCACGTTCACCACCAGCGGCGTGATCAGGGCGCTGACACCCAGGATGAACAGCACGTTGAAGATGTTGCTGCCCACGACGTTGCCGGTGGCGATATCGGCGTTGCCGTCCAGCACCGCCCCCACCGACACCGCCACCTCGGGCGCGCTCGTGCCGAAGGCCACGATGGTCAACCCCACCACCAGCGGCGAGATGCCGAAGGACAGCGCCAGCTTAGAGGCGCCCCGCACCAGCAAGCTGGCGCCCAGGACCAGCCCGACGAGGCCGGCGGCAAAGAAGATGAAGTTCTGCATCCCTCGGCTCCTGAATCAGTGGTCCGGCCGGGCCGTGTGCGACATCAGTCGGTCGGCGTAGGCGATGGCCAGGGCCGAGAACAGGAAAGCGACATGAATCAGCGTCTGCCACATCAGCACCTTGTCGGTGTAGTTGGCGGCGTTGATGAAGGTTTTGAGCAGGTGGATCGAGCTGATGCCGATGATGGCGGTAGCCAGCTTGACCTTCAGCACCGAGGCGTTGACATGGCTGAGCCACTCGGGCTGGTCGGGGTGGTCGTCGAGATTCAGCCGCGACACGAAGGTTTCGTAGCCTCCGATGATGACCATGATGAGCAGGTTGCTGATCATCACCACGTCGATCAGTGCCAGCACCACCAGCATGATGATGGTCTCGTTCAGCGCGGTGATCTGGACATCGCTCTTGTAGCCGATGCTGCTGATTAGTTGGGCCAGCGCGTCCTTGTCACCGAACACGGCTTCCACCAGATGCACCAGCTCGACCCAGAAGTGAAACACGTAAACGCATTGCGCGACGATCAGGCCCAGGTACAGCGGCAGCTGCAGCCAGCGGGTGGCGAAGATCAGGCTGGCCAGGGTGCCCAGGCGCTTCGCTTGGGTCTTTTGTGGGGCGTTCGTGGCCATCGCGTGTTCCGGTGCATCAGGGGGAGCCCCATTGCGCTAAATTGTAGTTGTCCGAACATGACCGCCCGGCTGTGCCTCGCGGTCCGCAGGGCGCGGAATCGCCGGCTCCGCTAACGCGCACGGCGTAAGGGGTTTGTCAGAGCCTTCACTTAGTTTCACCCTTGCCGATCGAGCACCCCTACACACACAGGAGACAAGCATGTCCAACGAACAAGCCACCGTGCTGAACAGCTACGAGCCCCCCGCCGCCCTGGTGGCAGCGGCGCGGGTGTCCGGCATGCCGGCCTACCAGGCGCTGGTCGACGAGGCCGAGCGCGACTACGAGGGCTTCTGGGGCCGCCTGGCGCGTGAGTTCCTGAGCTGGAAGACACCCTTCACCAAGGTGCTGGACAGCAGCAACGCGCCGTTTTTCAAGTGGTTCGAGGACGGCACGCTCAACGCGTCCTACAACTGTCTGGACCGCCAAGTCGAGCGCGGCCTGGGCGACAAGACGGCGCTGATCTTCGAGGCCGACGACGGTGCCGTCACCAAGGTCACGTACAGCGAACTGCTGGCCCGCGTGGCGCAGTTGGCCAACGCGCTGAGGGCGCGCGGCGTGAAGAAGGGCGACCGCGTCGTCATCTACATGAGCATGAGCATCGAAGGCGTGGCCGCGATGCAGGCCTGCGCGCGCATCGGGGCGCCGCATTCGGTGGTGTTCGGCGGCTTCAGCGCGCAGAGCCTGCGCGACCGCATCGAGGACACCGGCGCGGTGATGGTCATCACCGCCGACGAGCAGGCCCGCGGTGGCAAGAGCCTGCCGCTGAAGATCATCGTCGACGAAGCTCTGGCCCTGGGCGGGTGCGATTCCGTGGGCCACGTCATCGTCTACAAGCGCACCGGTGGCACCATCCCCTGGAACGCCACGCGCGACCACTGGCTGCATGAAGAGCTGGCCGCGCAAAGCACCACCTGCGAGCCGGAGTGGGTCGGTGCCGAGCACCCGCTGTTCCTGCTGTACACCAGCGGCAGCACCGGCAAGCCCAAGGGCGTGCAGCACAGCACCGGCGGCTACCTGCTGCACGCGGCGCTGACGACGGCCTGGACCTTCGACCTCAAGGACGACGACGTCTTCTGGTGCACGGCCGACGTCGGCTGGGTGACGGGCCACAGCTACATCACCTACGGCCCGCTGGCCCTGGGCGGCACGGAAATCGTCTTCGAAGGCGTGCCGACTTACCCCGACGCCGCGCGCTTCTGGAAGACGATCGAGAAGCACCGGGTGAGCATCTTCTACACCGCGCCCACGGCCATCCGCAGCCTGATCAAGGCCGCCGAGGGCAACGCCGCCGTGCACCCAAACCTCAGCGACCTGTCCAGCCTGCGAATCCTGGGTTCGGTGGGCGAGCCCATCAACCCCGCCGCCTGGGAGTGGTACTACAAGCACGTCGGCGGCAGCCGTTGCCCCATCGTCGACACCTTCTGGCAGACGGAGACCGGCGGCCACGTCATCACCCCGCTGCCCGGGGCCACCACGATGATTCCGGGTTCGTGCACGCTGCCGTTCCCGGGCATCACCGCGGCCATCGTCGACGAGACAGGCGCCGACGTGCCGAATGGCAGTGGCGGCATCCTGGTCATCAAGAAGCCCTGGCCCAGTATGATCCGCACCATCTGGGGCGACCCCGATCGCTTTGTCAAAAGCTACTACCCGCCGGAACTAAGGGGCTACTACCTGGCCGGCGACGGTGCCATCCGCGACAAGGACACCGGCTACTTCACCATCACCGGCCGCATCGACGACGTGCTCAACGTGTCGGGCCACCGCATGGGCACGATGGAGATCGAAAGCGCCCTGGTCAGTTGCACCGACCTGGTGGCCGAGGCCGCCGTGGTGGGCCGCCCCGACGACACCACGGGCGAGGCCATCTGCGCCTTCGTGGTGCTCAAGCGCAGCCGGCCCACCGGTGACGAGGCCAAGAAGATCGCGGCCGAACTGCGTGCCTGGGTGGCCAAGGAGATCGGCCCCATCGCCAAGCCCAAGGACATCCGCTTTGGCGACAACCTGCCCAAGACGCGCAGCGGCAAGATCATGCGCCGCCTGTTGCGCAGCATCGCCAAAGGCGAGGCCATCACGCAGGACACCAGCACGCTGGAGAACCCGGCCATCCTGGATCAGTTGACACAAGCCAATTGATATGGGCCGCCGCGCCTATCCGCCACAGCCGGCGGTGCATCGGCTACATTGATCCGCATGGTGGCCACCCGGCCACCGGCGGGGAGTCGATCTTGGCCTTTCTCATCATCGGTGTGCTTTTGCTGGCGGGCAAGCTGGCCGACATCGGCCCCATGGGCGGCTGGTCGTGGTGGATCGTGCTGGCCCCCTTCGGCCTGGCCTCGGTGTGGTGGGCTATTTCCGACAAGTTCGGCCTCACCCAGCGCAAGGCCATGAAGCGCATGGACGACCGCAAGGAAAAGCGGCGCGCCGAAGCGATGGAGGCGCTTGGCCTGAACAAGCGGCGGGTCAATCAGGTGACACGTGCCGAAGAAGATGTGCGCCGCGGTGACGGCGCCTCGGCCGACCCGACCCACAGGAACTGAGGCGCCTGCGCCAGGCAGGCGTCGCCGTACTCAGTCGGCCCTAGCCCTCGCTCAGGCTCAGTCCGCATCCAGCACCGCGCCCAAGCTGGCGCTGGCCGCATGGCGGGCGAACTTGGCCATCACGCCGCGGGTGTAGCGCGGCGCAGGTTGCACCCAGCCGGCGCGGCGCCGTGCGATTTCTGCGTCGTCCACCTCCAGCTGCAGCAGCAGGCGGTGCGAGTCGATGGTGATGCGGTCGCCCTCGTGCACCAACGCGATCACGCCGCCGGCATAAGCCTCGGGCGCCACGTGGCCCACCACCATGCCCCAGGTGCCGCCTGAAAAGCGGCCGTCGGTGACGAGCCCCACGGATTCGCCCAGCCCCTGGCCGATGAGTGCGCCGGTGGGCGCCAGCATCTCGGGCATGCCCGGGCCGCCCTTGGGGCCCAGGTAGCGCAGCACCATCACGTCGCCAGCGACGATCTTGCCGGCCATGATGGCCGCCAGTGCGCTCTGCTCGTCGTCGAAGACACGCGCCGGCCCGGTCATCACTGGGCTCTTCAGCCCGGTGATCTTGGCCACGCAGCCCTCGGGGCTCAGGTTGCCCTTCAGGATGGCCAGGTGGCCCTGGGCGTAAATCGGCTGGTCGACGGGGCGAATCACGTCCTGGTCGGCGCGCAGCGACGGCTCGCCCTCGAGGTTCTGCGCCAGCGTCTTGCCGGTGATGGTGATGCAGTCGCCGTGCAGCAGGCCCGCATCCAGCAGCACCTTCATCACGGCCGGGATGCCGCCGGCCCGGTGCAGATCGATGGCCAGGTACTTGCCGCTGGGCTTCATGTCGCACAGCACGGGGGTGCGCTGGCGCACGCGTTCGAAGTCGTCGATCGTCCAGGCCACGCCGGCGGTGTGCGCAATGGCCAGGAAGTGCAGCACGGCGTTGGTCGACCCGCCGGTGGCCATGATGACCGCCACGGCGTTCTCGATGCTCTTCTTCGTGACGATGTCGCGTGGTTTCAGGTCGGCCTTGACGGCATCGAACAGCGCCCGCGCCGCGGCCTGGGTGTGCGCGAGGATGGGCTCTTCGACGTTGGCCATGGTCGACGAGAACGGCAAGCTCATGCCGAGTGCCTCAAAGGCCGAACTCATGGTGTTGGCCGTGTACATGCCGCCGCAGCTGCCGCTGCCGGGGATGGCGCGGCGTTCGATCTGGCAGAAGTCTTCCTCGCTCATCTTGCCGGCGCTGAACTGGCCCACGGCCTCGAAGACGCTGACGATGTTGAGGTCCTGCCCCTTGTACTTGCCGGGCAGGATGGTGCCGCCGTAAACGTAAATGGCCGGCACGTTGGCGCGCAGCATGCCCATCATGCCGCCGGGCATGTTCTTGTCGCAGCCGCCGATGACCAGCACGCCGTCCAGCCACTGGCCGCCCACACAGGTCTCGACACAGTCGGCGATCACCTCGCGCGAGACCAGGCTGTACTTCATGCCCTCGGTGCCCATCGCCATGCCGTCGCTGATGGTCGGCGTGCCGAAGACCTGCGGGTTCGCGCCGGCTTCCTTCAATGCCGCCACGGCCGCGTCGGCCAGTTTCTGCAGGCCCGAGTTGCAGGGCGTGATGGTGCTGTGTCCGTTGGCCACGCCAATCATCGGCTTGCCGAAGTCACTCTCTTGATAGCCCATGCCGTAGTACATGGAGCGGTTGGGCGCGCGCGCGACGCCTTCGGTGATGTTCTTCGAGCGGCGGTTGAAACTCATGTCCGAACTCCATGTGTCGTTGGATGGCGGGGACGCCAAGATACCAGCGGCGCAGTGTATCGACCGGCCACGGGTTGGCTGTGGGATGGCTGTGAGCTGGCGTTGTTTGCCGGGCCACAATCAGTTATCGCAATTTGTTCCCAGGACCCCGACGATGCTCGTGCATCCACAGTTCGACCCCGTTGCCTTGTCGCTGGGCCCAGTGCAGATCCATTGGTACGGCCTGACCTACCTGGTCGCCTTTGCGCTGTTCCTTTTTCTGGGCATGCGCCGCGTGCAGCGCCCGCATTACGTGGCCGCCGGCTGGACCCGGCGCGACATCGAGGACATGCTGTTTTACGGCGTGCTGGGCGTCATCGTGGGCGGGCGGCTGGGGTACGCGCTGTTCTACAAGCCCGGGTACTACCTGAGCCATCCGCTGGAGATGTTCATGGTCTGGAAGGGCGGCATGTCCTTCCACGGCGGTTTGCTGGGCGTGATGCTGGCCATGGCTTTGTTCGCGGTCACCCGCAAACGGCCCTTCCTGCAGGTGATGGACGTGGTGGCGCCCTGCGTGCCCACGGGCTATGCAGCCGGCCGCATCGGCAACTTCATCAACGGCGAACTGTGGGGACGCGCTGCCGACCCGTCGCTGCCCTGGGCCATGGTCTATCCGCAAAGCGGCAGCCTGGTGCCGCGCCATCCGTCGCCGCTGTACCAGATGGCGGCCGAGGGTCTGCTGCTGTTCGTGCTCTTGTGGATCTACGCCCGGCGCGAGCGCGCCACCGGGCAGGTCGCAGCGGCCTTCGTCTTCGGCTACGGCGTGCTGCGGTTCGTCACCGAGTATTTCCGCGAGCCTGACAGTTTCCTGGGCCTGCTGGCACTGAACATGAGCATGGGCCAGTGGCTGTGCGTGCCGATGATCCTGGGCGGTGCGGGCCTGTGGTGGTGGTGCGGGCAGCAAGCCGGCAGGGCAGCGGGGCGCGCATGAGACAGGTCTTTCTGGACACCGAAACCACCGGCCTGTACGCCGCCCAGGGCGACCGCATCATCGAGATCGGTTGCATCGAGATGATCGATCGCCGGCACACCGGCCGCAAGTTGCACCACTACCTGAACCCGCAGCGGTCCAGCCACCCCGAGGCCGTGCGCGTGCACGGCATCACAGACGACTTCCTGGTCGACAAGCCGTTGTTCGCCTCAGTCGCTGGCGAACTGCTGTCTTTCCTGGCCGGGGCCGAGGTGCTAATACACAACGCCAGTTTCGACCTGGCGTTCCTCGACGCCGAACTGGACCGCCTGGGCCTCCCGCCCACGGTGCAGCAGGTCGGCGCCGTCACCGACACCTTGCTGCTGGCGCGCGAGATGTTTCCGGGCAAGGGCAACTCGCTGGACGCCTTGTGCAAGCGGCTGGAGGTCGACAACGCCCATCGCGAATTGCACGGTGCGCTGCTCGACGCAAACCTGCTGGCCGAGGTCTATGGCCGCATGACGCGCGGTCAGGAGTCGCTGGTCATCGACGCCGCCGACGACGGCCCCACCCACGCCTCCGCCACGGCCATCGACTTGACAACCTACGCGCTGCCGGTGCTGGTCGCGACCGACGAAGAAGCCGCCGCCCACGACCGCCTGCTGCGCGAAGTAGACGAAGCCAGCTTCGGCAAGACCGTCTGGCGAGCAGTCTTGCCAACGGCTCCCATGGCATAATTTCCAGCTTACTGAGGACACTACCACCAGTTTTCGGGCGGTTAGCTCAGCGGTAGAGCACTGCCTTCACACGGCAGGGGTCGCAGGTTCAAGCCCTGCACCGCCCACCAAGCATGCAGGCCCCGTAAGTCTTTGATTTACGGGGCTTTATTGTTTTCCCGGTCGTTCCCGATGTGACCTTTGTTGGCCCGTTTGGACTACGCAGTCGCGACACTGCGCCAAATCTGCGCCACTGAACTCCGATCCCGCCGCAAGGCATCAACCGGAGTTCATCCAATGCCCAGTATTCACAAGCGCTCACAGTGGCGCGTCGTCGTCGACAAGGACACCGCCAACGCGGCCGTCTTCGACACCCTCAAGCAGGCGGTCGCCGCCGCCCATGCACTGGTGGCTCAGGGCACCGTGCTCGGCTTCGTCAAGGAACCCAAGAAGGGCCTGGCCATCGGCACCGAGACGGCCCTGGTCGAGCGGGTTCCCGGCGGCAGTTGGTCGGTTCGCATCCGCAGCAAGTCCGCCCCCGAGCTCAACAAGTCCTTCGAGCGCAAGAGCGATGCCGAAGAGTGGACGGCGCAGCGCGAGGGCGAGATCGCCAAGCGCGAGTTCGTGGACTACCGCGAGGCCGACAGGAACACCCTGGGCGACCTCCTGGCGCGCTTCGCACGCGATCGCCTGGGGGGTCGGCCCAAGGCCGACCCGGACGTCGTCCGGACCGCCAAGCTGCGCGACCACGCCATCGCCCGGATCCGGATGTCGATCCTGCAGGCCTCGGACATCGTCACGTACCGCGACGAGCGCGTGAAGGTCGTGAAGGGCGCGACGGTCAAGAAGGAGCTGGAACTGATCGCCCGCGTCATTGCCATCGCCAAACGCGAGTGGGGCATCCACATGGCGACCAACCCCGCGTCGGGGCGGCTGGTGACGCGTCCCGCACCGCAGGACGGTGACGTGCGCGACCGGCGGCTGGCCGAAGTGCACGTGGGCGTGAAGGGGAACCCTCCGCCGGCACCGGACCCGGCGGATGGGGGCGCGCCGCCCGCCCCGCCCGGACCGTCATCCCGTCGGGTCCGCCCGGACGACGCTTACGAGGACGACCCGGAGATCACCGCCTTGCTGGCGATGCCGCATTCCGAGCAGCAGGCCCTGCTGCGCGCCTGCCGCTATCCGGGCTGGTTCACGCAGCGCAAGCGCGAGGTGACAGCCGCGACACTCAAGGCGCGTCTGAAGCGCAAGGCCAAGGCGCCGCCCAAGGCGCGGTTGCAGAAGGGCTGCAGGCTCTGGGCGGTCGTCAGTTTTGCGATCGAGACCGCGACGCGCCGCGGCGAAATGGTCAATCTGCGCTGGAAGCACGTTCGGCTCCAGCAGGGTTACCTGGAACTGCCGGCGTCGATCACCAAGAACCGCAAACCCCGCATCGTGCCGCTGACGACCCGGGCCCTACGGATCCTGACCACCCAGCCCCATTGCGGCGAGTTCGTCTTCAACACCAACGCCAACACCGTCAAGTTGGCGTTCAAGCGGGCGAGGGCGCGTGTGGGGTCCGAGGACCTGCGCGTGCACGACCTGCGGCACGAGGGCACCAGCCGGCTGTTCGAGAAGACCGACCTGCGCGCGAACGAGATCGGCCACGTCACGGGCCACACGGACCCCCGGATGCTCGAGCGTTACTACAACAAGCGCCCGGGTGAGTTCGTCGAGCGGTTCCGGAGGTCGTTCAAATGACCCCGCACCACGCTCAGGATGTCAGGCCGAGTGGCCGCGCCCCGGCGAACCGCACCGGCGGACATCGGCCTCAGTGTCGACCGGCTGGGTGCGTGCGGCGTCTGCAGTGGGTGGGGTTTGCGCCGCCGCATTCGACGGTGATGCGTCGACGCTCGCGCTGCCTTCGGAGGCGGACATGAAGCCGCCGCGGGACAAGCGCCCGGTGCCCGCTCGACCGCCGGGTTTCAGCCCCGAGTGGGCGGGCGGCCCGACGAGGACGCGGCGGGCCGCGCCGGCCTGGGGGAGCAGTCTGCCGGCCCCGCACCCTGTGGCGTCCACCGAAGGGCAGGAACTCGACACCTTGCGCGAGCGGCTCACGGCCTTCGAAGGGGCCAAGCCGGCCGTGCAACTCGACCCTGCCCAAGTCCGCCCTTCGGGGTGGAGCAATCGCCACGACTCGGCCTACACGTCGCCGGCCTTCCAGCGGCTCAAGGACAACCTCGACCTGGCCGGCGGCAACGAGCAACCCATCGTCGTGCATCGGGTCGACGCCGGGTACGAGATCGTGTCCGGGCACCGCCGACACCGGGCTTGCAGCGAGCTCGGCCTGCCAGTCTTCGCCGTGGTCTGCGACGAGCCCCTCTCCGGCCTCGACCTGTTTCTGGCGATGGAACGGGAAAACCGCGAGCGGGAGGACCCGTCACCTTACTACCAGGGGCGCATGTACCTCCAGGCGCTCGACAGCGGCCTGTTGCGGTCGCAGCGCCGTCTGACCGTGGCCATCGGCGTGAGCCACACGTGGGTCCGCAAGGTGGTCCAGATCGCCATGTTGCCGGCCGCGGTGATCGACGCCTTCCTGGATCCGGCGGCGATCCAGCCCGCGCACGCCGAGAACATCGTTGCCGCACTCGCCGCGGACACCGCTACCGTGATCAGCCGGGCCACCGAACTCGCCGCGACGAAGCGCACCGCGAAGCGGTCGGCGACCGAGGTCGTCCGTCGGCTGGTGGGGCTCGAGACCCCGCACGAGGCAACAATCCTGATCCGGTGCGGGTCCATGACCGCGGGGCACTGGCGGCGGGACGGCAAGGGGCGTGCCGTTGTGACGCTGGACATCGGCGTCAGCGACGATGGGGCCATGGTGCGAGTTGTGGCGGCGATCGAGGATGCGCTGGGCGGCGGGGTGGAAACTTAGTTTCCAGATTTCCGGGGGCAATGGCCTTGGCGGGCGGGGGATCTGTTGACCCGAGGGACATCCTCCTCTGTGGATTCCGGCAACGGCTGGCATCGCGGTGCCAGAGATCCCGATTCAGTTCCTGTGAGGTCTGCCGCAACGCGATCGCCGCGGCGCCTTGCGCAGACAACGGTTCGCGCGCCCTTCGTTACCGACGCGCCCCGTTCCCAAGAACGAGTTCGGGGGGGGGGGCTATTCGTGTGCCACTCATCGAAGGCGGACGCAGACCGTCCATGCGTTGGCGATGGTCACTGTCCCGCGGGTGTCTGACTATTTCATGCGCGTCGTCCGTGGCATCCCGCATCACGCATCGCGACCGGTTACCGCGCGGCAGGCCTGAGGGCTCCCCCGTCGATGAAGCGTTCGAGCCTTACCAGCACGAGCAACTCCGGCTCCGATCGCTGAGATCTGCGGGGTCCGGGTGGCACACGCGCGGCGCGAGGCTCTCCGTTACCGCAACCGAGAATTCGACGCAGCAGTCTTTGGCCAGCACATGCGGGTTTTCACTTGCATTTCGTTGAGAAGTGTGTTTTCATACAGTCAGGGTGTACAGCGGCAAGACATTGACTTAGGCGCATAAAACCAGCGCCACGCTTCCGGTGATGCGTGAGATCCGGCAGCCCCCAACACCCTGATCAAAAACCTGACGGCTCTGGGCTCCGTCCTTCTCCCCCTTTCGGGGGGGATGGATGGCGTTCGTTTGCGAGCCGCTTCGGTGAAGCGGTCAGGGCTCCGAATTTGATTCGGCGCTGTCGTTGAGCGAGCGACTTCCATTCAATCACATTGAACAAGGAAGCGCTGATGAGTTCGAACCCCCACTTGGTCTCCGCATGTCCCGCCTCGGCGGAGCCGTGCACTTCCCATCGTCCCGTTCCGAGCGAGGATGTGCCCGGCGCCTTGCGCCCGGTCGAAGCCGTCCGCGAGGGGCAGGAGGGACGGCTGGAGGACGTGCATGAGGCCGCCGATGGCCTCGCGGTCTTCTTCGATCCCGACCTGGACGTCCGGAGTGGCGATGCCGACACCCGCTGGGTGAAGTCACCGTTCGGTCGCCACGTCATCGTCAATGCAGAGTCGATCGAGTTCGTCATCTGCACCTTCGACGAGGCGACGGCGGAGCAGATTCCACTGGACTTCGAAGTGCGCCTGCTGTCGACAGCTGAACCGGCGCTCGCCGCCGAGTTCATGGTCCGCCGCGGGCGCCTCGAAGACCTGATCGAACTGCTCGAACGGACGAAGCACGCCTGCGAACACATCCTGGCGTCCGAGTACCCCTTGGCAACGGATTTCCTGGCCCGGGTGAAGCGCCTGGCCCAAGCGGCGAATGTGAAGCACGCGGCCAACGCGGTGCTCGCGGAAATCAACGCCGAGGCTGCCCGGTCCTGACCGGTAGTCGGAGGGGCGCCGCGGTCAGTCCGCGGAGTTGCCCCGAATCCTCATCTTCGTTCGGCAACGCGCGCCCCAATCAAGGAGCAGCGTGCCGATCGTCGCGCCAAACACCTTGAATCGAACTGTTGGCGCCGACCGAAAACTGAGCCACTTTTGCGGGTAGTGCCGACCCAAAAC
>ENA-OBIT01000091-OBIT01000091.1-metagenomes-genome-assembly--contig:-NODE-91-length-36152-cov-6.25226_pt1 | contig 36152 bp, 35 predicted proteins | sample MGYA00153386_OBIT01 | MGnify analysis MGYA00153386
AATTAGATCGGTCGACATGAATGCCGGTTCATTTTTTTGAATATATGTTCATTATGACACGTTGTTGCTCATCTCACACGACAGATCGGACGGGTGCTGTGACCCCGAGGTCAAAACGGGCGCCGAGTTGCCGAATTGCGTTCGACGCCGGCTTATTGCGACAGAGCCCGTTGGCCAGCTCGCACAAGCTCGTCGCCAACGGCTGGCCATCTTCGGCGCCCGGTCCATGCGCCCACTCGATCGATCGCCTTGAGACCTTCATGGCAGCTCCGTGGAAAGCAAGAGCGCCGCGAGGCGCCTGGCCACTCCGAGATACCGAGGCCGATGGCCGAACAGTTCGGCGTCGCTGCGGGCGAGCGCGCGCTTCATCAGAAGCAGTCGATAGGCGTGGTCACTCATCGCGGGTTCTCCTTCACTGAACACGAACCAAGGCCGCGGCGTCAGCGACCGAGGCGCGCATGTCACCGACGCGAACCGTGTAGCCGCGCGACATGCGGACATCGCGCGGCGCCGGGCGCCCGGTCTTCTGCAGCCACGCACCGACCAGCCAGGCCATGCCGGCGGGGCTGCTGGTGTAGTGCGGACAGGCCTCGTGCGCAGGCTTGCCGTCCAGCTGGGCGGCGAACCCCTCCAGCGCTTCGGGGGTGAGGTCTTGGGATGCCATCGGGGCTTGCTCCTGGTGCGTCGTGGTCTGGTGGTGGATCAGTGCTGCACCGGCTGGCCGGCTTTCATGATCCGGTCGGCGGCGCCGAAGATCCGCTTCGCGCTCTTCTCGGGCAAAGTTCCGCCCTGCAGCCAGCCCTGGATGTAGAAGCGGCTCTCGGCCTGGCCGGGCAGGTCCAGCAGCGCACACAGCAGGTAGGCCACGCCCTCGGCTTCAGCCTCCTCGATCTGGCGCGTCAGGGCCTCGTCGTCGTGCATGTCGGCGACGGCGGTATGGCCGAGCATCACATGCGCCATCTCATGAAACCGGGTCTTGTGCTTCAGCGGGTTCAGCGGGTTGAGGCCGATGGATCGCGCACGGGCATAGCCCAGGTGATTGCCCTGCAGGTGCTCGAAGGGCTCTTCGATGATGTCGAGCGCGGCCATGGCGGTGACGGCATCCCAGGCAGGCGTGACGCTCTCGACGGCGAACTCGTCGCCTTCGGTCTGGTTCAGTGAAAACCAATTGGGGCGCAGCATGAACATGCTGAACGTGCCACCCTCACCCGCTTCGGCAGCGTCGGCCGGTGCGTCCTTGTCGGCGCGGCGCTTCACGCTGATGGGCATGAACAGGCTGATGGCCTTCTCGCCCTTCTTCACGAAGCGGCCCTTCTCGCGCCATGCGTTGAAGCTGGCGATGGGCGCCAGCGGCAGGCCCTTGTCCAGCAGTTGCAGCGCTGCCAGCAGCTGGTTGCCGATGCTGTAGTTGTGAAACGCGCGGTAGGCCTGATTCATCACGCCGGGTTGGGTCAGCGCGATGTGCAGGATCGTCCGCATGTCACCCAGCTCGTGGGCTTGAACGTCCCGCGCGCTTCCCCCTTCCTTCCCATCTGCCTGTTGGCCAGCCTCGGGGCCGAGGAACAGCGGATCGGTGGTGTCGTTGATGGGGTGGTTGGACTGTGCGTTCATGCTGGTGGCCTCGTGTGGTGGTTGGAAATCTGCCCGTCGGTTTCGCCTCGACGCATGAACAGCGACAAGCCAGGCAGGACACAAGGGCACGGCCGCAAGCCGCAGCTCGAAGCGCAGCAAAGCGAAGTGCAGAGACCGGGTGAGGACCGTGGGCGCCAGCCTTCACCCTTGGGGCCTGACTGGATGCCGCTATGCGTCGGAAAGAGGCGAGCCGACAGTCAGATCAACCACCCCGAGCAACCGAACGCACAGGCCGGCTCACCACCCCGGCAACGACACGCGCGAAGCTTCCCAGCTGCGCGACCTATCGCCGCACCGCGGCGCTCTTCAACAAGCGCAGCGCAGGTTTGAGGCCGAGCGCGACGCGCTGGGCTTGCCGTGCGGAGTTAAGGCCAGCGCCGAAGGGGTGTCTCGCGCCTGGGCAACCCGAGTGCAGCGAGAGGGCGACCAGGCGCGAGTCGTCCCTGCTTGAGCGACCCCCTACACCACCGGCGCGCAGCGCCCACGATGCCGGCCACCGCGGCGCTTTTGGGAACATTCGCCAGCGCCCTCGGGGCAGCGCCCCGAAGAGAGCGCCCCGTCTGGCTAGGTCAGGCCTGGCCTTCGGCCCGGTAGCCTTCCCAGCGGACGATGGTGGCCTGTGCCGACTCGATGGCCGACCGTGCGTGCGCCAGATCGTCCGCAAACCGTGCGTGCACCAGCGGCAGCAAGCCGGTGACCATGACGATGACGATATGGCGCTCAAGGCGGGCCCGCACGTCCATCGCTACGAACTCCTGGCGCGTCGCGCCGGACAGGTTGCGGCGGTTCCAGTTCAGGGAGTCCACCGCTGCGCAAAATTCACCGATCTTCATGGAAGTCCTTCAGTTGTGTTCGGTAGGCCCGGCCGTCATCCGGTGGTGTGCAGACAGCGGCCGGGGTTGACCCGTCAAGTCAAGTCGTCGTCGGCCCGCGCGCGCAGCGGCGAGGGAAGCCAGCGCGTGCCCTGCAGCAGCGCCACGGCAGCGGCAACCGCTTCGCCCTTCTTGAGCTTGGCCAGCGGCGCGGCCTTCTCGATGGAAACCGCCTCGGTCACGGCCTCGACGATGCGCGCCTTCGGCACCTGGGCCAGATAGCTGCCAGCGGTGGGCGTCCACCAGTCGGCCATGTCCGCCCCACCGCAGCGGCCTGGGCGTCACCGGTGGTGTCGTCCTCGCGCCCGCTCATGGCACTGACGGACAGCGCCGAGCAAAGCGCCGGTGGTTCGAGCAGCGTGCCTGCGGTTGACCGATCAGGCACGGCAGCAGCCGTTCGATGGCCAGACGCTGCAGCAGTTCGGCGTCGGTGATGTAGCCGCTGCCGGCCCACCTACCGCCGCGACGCCAATAACGCAACCGTACCTGCTGACTTGTCCGGCTTGAGGTCGGTTGCGAAGTCGTTGGGATAGCGCACGCGGCCCTGTAGCCAGGGCTGTTCTCAGCATGAACGCTATTGTGGAACTGCGTCTTCCCTCTAACGGCGAGCGCGAGCCAGGCTCGACTGCAGCTGCAGCGCGATCGCATGAACGAAGGGGCAACTCCCATGAGCTTGTCTACACCGACCGTGACGACGACCGCGCCGACCCGATCGACGCATCCCGGCCATGTGCCGCGCAGTCCGCGCCGCGTGCTCGACAGCGCCGAAAGCAAGGCCCTGCTCGCGAAGCACGCCATCCGCCTGACGGAGGGGCAAGTCGCAATTTTTCGGGACATCGAAACGCGCTGGGATGTCGATGTGTTCAACCCCGACACTGCGGGCTGTCTGGTCAACGGCCGCTTCAACCAGATTGCGGTCGATGGCTACTTCGTGGCGATCGAAAAGGTATGGCAGGTCTGCCCCACCGCATCGCTGGAACACATCGTTCAGACCCTGGCGAAGCTGTTTCAGCAAGGCCTGGCATTCGTGCTCTACGCTGCGGCAAAGTGCATGGTGTTCAGCGACGCGATCGCGCACGAAGCTTACCGCCAGCTGATGCTGTCGAAGATCGACAAGCGGCGCCGCACCCCGCGAACGGCGATCCGTGAGTACCGGTGCCGAATCGAAGTCGCCAGCGCTCTGCTGGAGCAAGCAGGGGAATCCGCGGCAACCCGTTGACTCTTCAAATCTAGCCAGGCTGCCATACGCATATCGCTTAGTCGAGCCTTTGGTCAGAGCCCGCTGCAGGCCCGCGCGTCAGCCGGGCGCAACCGGAGACAAGCCTGCCGGCCCCCCCTCGGGCTAAATCAGCATGATCGGGTCCGGCGAGAGCGAGACTCAAAGTCGCGAGCCAACACCGCGAGATGGGGAACCGTACGCTGGTCAACGGAGCAGGGTCACGGATTCAGGAGTTCAGATCCTAAAACGCTTGCTACGAAGGGCTTGAGAACCGACGAGTAAATCGCGTACGGAATTTCTCCGCCGCTTTCTGTCGGGTACAACCCGCTTGATAAGCCAACCACCGTGTACGTACCGTCTATTTCGGTCCTGAAAACGGGCGATCCGGACATGCCAGCAATAGTTTCGCAGCTCTGGAAGAACAAGCCGGCGATCGGAGTAGTGGCGCCTGCCACACACTGTGCCTCGTAGAAGAGACCCGTCGTCGTGATGGATGTCTTCGTCAGACTAAGTGTCGATAGAACTGTTTGAGGAACTTTTACTGATTTATCCGGCATCTCGAAACGCGCGAGTCCGTAGGCTTTTCCGAGACATTCATCAAGTTTTAGCATCGCGAGATCGTTCTTTAAAAAACCGCGCTGGCGAGTAAAGTTTTTGAATTCGACCACGCGAGCTTTCATCGTTCGATTGAATTTGCCGGTGTTTGCATTCAAATCCACACCTACTTCAACCACGTGCCCAGTTTCAACCTTATCAACCAATTGAATAGATCCATCCTTCGCGCGACCTTTACCAAATGCCACATGGTAATTTGTCAGAACGTGACAGCCATCTTTTCCAACTACTAACCCATTACCCACAGACATTGTTTTACCGCCGACCTGTCCGATTTGAACCACCGACTTGGCGAGAGGGTGAGCTGAGGGATCAATTTGTTTTCGACCTTCGGCCGCGCCGTGAGCAGCTGAGAGGAATGCGGTGGAAAGCAGTAGATTAGCGACGAACCTTGAGCCCAGTGCATTCTTCATTGTTAACGCCTCACCTTTCTTGGCGACCTTCCAATTTTTTAGCGAACCAATCGAATCATGAATTGTGGGCGCAAGCCTCGGCGATACGCTAGCCCTCAATACGAGAACCAGTTTGGGCGCAGCATGAACATGCTGAAGGTGCCGCCCTCCCCTGCTTCGCCTGTGTCGGCCAAAGCGTCCTAGTCGGAACGGCCCTTCACGCTGATAGGCATGAGCAGGCTGATCGCCTTCTCGCCCTTCTTCAGGAACCGGCCGTTCTCACGCCATGCGTTGAAGCTGGCGATGGGCGCCAACAACGAGCCCCTTCCGAACAACTGCAGCGCGGCCAGCGTCTGATTGCCGATGCTGTAGTTGTGAAACGCCCGGTAGGCCTGATTCATCACGCCCGGTTGCGTCAGCGCCGCTTCAAGGATCATCCGCATGCCGCCCAGCTCGTGGGCCTGGCCACCCCCCTGTCTTCCCCCTGCCTGTTGGGCAGCCTTGTGGCCGAAGCCGAGCGCAACGCGCTGGGCTCGCCGTTCGGGGTTAAGGCCAGCGCCGAAGGGGTGTCTCGCGCATGGGCAACCCGAGTGCAACGAGAGGGCGACCAGGCGCGAGATACCCCTGCTTGAGCGACCCTCCCCATCACCGGCGCACAGCGCCCACGATGCCGGCCACCGGGGCTCTGGCCAGCGCCCTCGGGGCAGCGCCCCGAAGAGAGCGCCCCGTCTGGCTGTCAGGCCTGGGCCTCGGCCCAGTGGCTTTCCCAGCGGACGATGGTGGCCTGCGCCGACTCGATGGCCGACAGCGCGTGCGCTAGGTCGTCAGCAAACCGCGCATGCACCAGGGGCAGCAGGCCGGTGACGATGACGATGTGACGCTCAAGCCGCGTCCGCACATCCATCGCCACGAACTCCTGGCGCGTCGCGCCGGACAGGTCGCGCCGGTTCCAGTTCAGGGAGTCCACCGCCGCGCGAAATTCACCGATCTTCATGGTCGTCCTTCAGTTGTGTTCGGTAGGCCCGGCCGTCATCCGCTGGGGTGCGGACAACGGTCGGGATCGAATCGTCAGGCCGTGGCCGGCCCCCGCGCGCGCAGCGGTGAGGGAAGCCAGCGCGTGCCCTGCAGCAGTGCCTCGGCAGCGGCAACCGCTTCGCCCTTCTTGAGCTTGGCCAGCGGCGCGGCCTTCTCGATGGAAACCGCCTCGGTGACGGCCTCGACGATCCGCGCCTTCGGCACCTGGGCCAGATAGCTGCCAGCGGTCGGCGTCCACCAGTCGGCCATGTCCAGCCCCACCGCAGCGGCCAGGGCGTCGCCGGTGGTGTCGGCCTCGCGCCCGCTCATGGCACTGACGGACAGCGCCGAGCAAAGAGCCAGCAGTTCGAGCAACGTGTCCAGCGGCTGGCCGATCAGCCAGGGCAGAAGCCGATCCGCATCGCCCGGCAGGCGTTCGCGCCAGTTGTCCAGCCGGCTCGCCAGTTCGCCCCACGCACGCGATGCCTCGATGTCATCGGCCACGCCCTTGAGTGCGCTGTCGCAGTCGTTGGCCCGCAGGTTCAGCGCCGACACGGTGCGGTGCATGCCGCCCGCGTAGCCCGTCACCAGTTGCTGCACTAGCGTATGCGCCAGCGCGGCCAGGGCAACGTGGGTGTTGTCCGACATCAGCACTTGAAGCGCCTTCGTCTTGTGGGAGGTCAGCTTGCGGACAAGGCTCTCGGGGTTCGCGCTGGCTTGTTGCTCGGCGCCCTCCCCTGTGTTGCCTGTCGCTCCGTTCGCACCAGGTGCGCCAGCCGCTGCCGCAGCGGCCTTCGCCGCCTGCTTGCGGTCTTCCGGCTTCACCATGCCGCGATGCACGATCACCTCGCCATTGCGGTCGAGTGCCACCACGACACCAGCGAAGGCCAGGATGTCGGCGGTCCACTCGCTCAGGTCGTGGCGCAGCTTTTCCAGCTTGGCGTCGATGGCCTCGACTTCGGCTTCCAGCGCGCTGGCCTTCGTCGAGTCGAAGCCGGGATCGCTTTCGTCATCCTGGCTGTCTTCGGCGTCGTAGAGGTCTTCAAGCCCCTTGTTGGCTTCCTCCTTGGCGGTCAGCAGCGCATCGCGCGCGGCCTGCTGCTCCGGCGTCGGTGCGCGCTGCTTCATCGTCGCCACCCCAAAGCCCTGCCGCTCCGAGTGGTCGAACGAGGTCCGCGCCTCGGTCCAGGCCCAGCCTTCGCCCTTGAAGGCCTGCGCCCGCTCGGTCAGCCGCTCGACCGCCAGACGCTGCAGCAGTTCGGCGTCGGTGATGTAGCCGCTGCCCGCATCCTCGAACAGGTCGCGCACCACGACACCGCCCGCTGCCTCGTATGCCGGGATACCGACAAACTTGGCCAGGGGATCGGTGGCAGCGTCGATTTCGCGCCCGAGCAACAGGCGGCGCAGACCGCTGGGGTTGCGGTTGTAAGACGGCGTCGAGTTCCACACCCGCTCCTGCGCGGCGTGGTCGTCGGTGATCGCCAGCGCCATCAGCTGGTCAAGGTTGATCTTGTCCTGACGGAACAACTCGAACAGCACCGGCGACACCTTCGCCAGCTTCAAGCGGCGTTGCACCGTCAGCGGCGTGATGCCGAAGCACACTGCCACGTCTTCCACGCCGGCTCCTGCGGCGATCATCTCGGCGAAAGCCGTGACGGTATCGGCCACGCTCATCACGGCCCGGCCACTGTTCTCGGCCATGCTCGCGGCGATGGCGGCATCGCGCGTGATCAGCCGGCAAAGAATGTCTTTGTCGAGCGGGATGTCACCGGCCTTGGCCAGCAGCCCCAGCGCACGCAGGCGACGGCCACCCGCCGCGACGCCATAGTCACCGGTCGACTTGCCGCGCTTGGTTTCGTAGGGATGAACGACGAGGTTCTGCAGCAGGCCCTGGGCCTTGATGAGCGCCGCCAGTTCGCCGATATCCTCACCGCCGGACTTGCGCACGTTGAACGCGGACGGCACGAGGCGCGACAGCGGGATCAGCACCAGGTCGCCCGCCGCGAAGGCTTCGTCTTCGACGCTCGCTGCCGGCTCGGTGGCTCGGCCCTTGGTGGTCTTGGTCGGGCCCTTCGCAGGCACTGCGCCCTGCCCTTTTCCCTTGCCCTTGGCATCTGCTCTTTGGTGAGTCCCGGGGGCGAGGAACCGCGCCTTGGTGGTGCTCACTTGTGGAAAACGGGTGTTGTGGATGGTCGTTGCGCTCATGGCTGTGTCCTTTGCGGTGGTTGAAAAATCTGCTCTTCGGAGCCGTCCCGACGCATGAACAGCGACAGCTAGGCAGGACACAAGGGCGCGCCCGCAAGCCGCAGCTCGAAGCAGAGCAACGCGATGTGCAGAGACCGGGTGAGGACGTGGGCGCAGCCTTCACCCTTGGGGCATGAATGGCTGGCGCTATGCGTCGATCAAGGGACGGACCGACAAGAGCAGATCGGCCACCGCGCTCTGCGGGCCATCGGGCGCAACGACCGGCTTTCCACAGCACTTGCAACACGCGCGAACCTGCAGGGTGAGGGGGCTACCGCCGCGCAGCGGCGCACTTCAGGTCTGGGTTGGCCAAGTAGCGGCAGACCATCGCCCGTGTCGCAGGCGAACGAATAGGGGCGACACCGCGGCCGCCCCGGCGCGGACGTGTCAGAGCAGCCCACGCTCCGCGAAACTGACTACGACGTTCGCGGTGACCACCAGGTGATCGAGCACACGCACGTCGACCAGCTGCAGCGCGGTCTTCAGCGTCTGCGTCAGGTACTCGTCCGCACGGCTCGGCTCCGCTGTGCCCGACGGATGGTTGTGCGCCAGGATGACGGCCGCCGCGTTCAGCGCCAGGCTCGCCTTGACGACTTCGCGGGGATAGACCGAGGTCTGCGTCACTGTGCCCCGGAACATCTGCTGCAGCTCGATGACGCGATGCTGCGCGTCCAGGAAGACAACGCAGAAGACTTCGTGCTCCAGCATGCCGATCGCCATGCGCAGGTAGTCCTTCACGTCCTGCGGCGACGACAGCGTCACGCCGGGCTTCACGCGCTCTGCCAGCACGCCCCAGGCCTGCGACAGAACTTCGTCGGCACTGGCCGCACGGTACTGGCCATCTACGTCACGGACCAGCAGCGCGTTCGTGGACTGGGCTTCCGTGGAAGCGAAGGCAAAAGAGAAAGAGGACTGCGACATGTGGAACTCCGGTCTTGATCGGGCGGGATTGCCCGAGACCGAATCCCTCACGTCGCAGCGCAGCGGTCAGGGTTCGAAGACGACCGAAGGGCGCAAGGGAGCGCCACGCGCTCGCGCAGACCTTGACGGCGAGAACGACGTGATACGGTGGGTCGACACAGCAACCCACACCCCCACCACACCACCGCACTGGGTCTTGCGACACGCGAAGCGCCGATCTAACCAGCGTTCGGCTAGGGTGGCCTGGAAGGTGACGGCGCGCCGGCAGTCCCGCAGGGACCAAGCGCGACGGCGCGCGCCTGGAATGGGCATCCCGGTTTTCGCTACTGCGAAAAAGCCCTGGCTTTGCTGGTGGTTGACTGCATCAGACTGGTTGCAGTCGTTCCCCAACGGGATCATGAACGACTGCTCTAGCTCGAACCGGGCACTTAGCGTGGGCCCCGGCTCCGTAGCGCAAGCTGGTCGTCATGAGCGCATCCGACAGATAGATGTACGATTGACGTACATCGTCAGGCATCCTAGGCTGAGGCCCGACAATCCAACGAGGGCGGCGCTCGTCCTCAGTACTGACGTGAGGCACAACGTGAACAAATCGGCCCATCATCCAGGCGAAGTACTGGCCCACGAGCTGGACGCGGTCGGCGTAACAGCGACTGAGCTTGCGCGGCAGCTCCACGTTCCGGCGAACCGCATCACTCAAATCATCAACGGCAAGCGTGGCATCACCGGCGACTCTGCGCTACGCCTTGCCCACTGGTTCGGCAATACGCCTGAGTTCTGGATGAACCTGCAGATTCAGCACGACCTGCGCGCAGCGGCTAAAGAGGTAGGGCGTGAGATTAAGGCGCTGCCCACCCGTTCGGTGCTCCGTGCGGACAAACCCGTCAAACATGCGCAGGCAGCGTAGGGAAGAGCCTTATGGCAGGAACCAACGAAGCCTTTTTACACGTCATGATTGACGCTCAGCTCAGGGATCAGGGCTGGGACGCCGCATTTGAATCCTTGCTTGCTCGCGCGTTCGTTGGCAACCCGGTCAACGAAACTGCTACCGAGGAGGTGGCGGTCGCATGAAGTACGCCTACGAAGATCTAAGCGAAGATCAGTTTGAGAAGCTCATCGTGCTTCTCTGCCAGCGCATGCTCGGCATGTCCGTTCAGGGCTTCGCGAAAGGCGTTGACGGTGGCCGCGATGCTAAGTTCGTTGGGACGGCTCAGTTGCTGCCAAGCACGGCGGCTCCGTGGGTGGGAACCACGATCATTCAGGCGAAGCACACGAGTGGTGTCAATCGGAGCTTTTCGGAAGGAGATTTCTACAACTCTAAGTCAGAGAAGACGATCATTGGCGAAGAGATACCTCGCATTCAGAAACTCCTGAAGGCTAAGCAGCTCGACCACTACATGCTGTTCGCCAATCGCCGCCTGACCGGCAATACGGAGAGCGTCCTTCGCGCACACATCTCCATGACTTGCGGCATCCCCGAGTCGTCCATCTCACTTTGCGGCCTCGAACAATTGGAGAGCTGGCTCAAGTCGTTCTCCGAAGTGCCCGCACTCGCCGCACTAGACCCGATCGACTCCCCGCTCATTGTGAGCCCGGATGACTTGTCAGAGGTGGTCCAGGCGCTTGCTCGACACATGGACGGTGCCGCAGCCACACTCGATGAACCGCCGACGGCTCGTACACCGTACGAGACGAAGAACAAGATCAACGGCATGAGCGCTGAATACGCTAAGACGATTCGCAAGCTGTACTTGAAGGAAACGGCACAGGTCAAATCATTCCTTGCAGCACCGGAAAACGAGGAGCTGCTGCGGATGTATGAAGCAGTCGTTGAAGAGTTTCAACTGAAAATCATTGCCAAACGGAAGGACTACCAGTCCTTCGATGACGTGATGAACTATTTGATCGATCTGCTCTTCGCTCGCGATCCTCTTCTGCGCGCAAACAAGCGGTTGACCCGCGTGATGCTGTTCTATATGTATTGGAACTGCGACATCGGGGAGGGTGATGATGCTACGACCAACTAAGCACTCCCATCCCGACCGAACCGTCATCAACATTGCGATGCTGCTGTTGAAGCACCTGCGCAAGCGTCGCCTTGAGCGCTATAGCGACCTCCAGATGTTCTCCAAGAAGGCCGTAGCAGGCGGTGAAGTGCTCTTGCTGCCCGCACTCAGTTTTTTGTTCCTCCTAGGGCTGATTGAATACAGACCGAAGACAGACGCTATCGAATATGTGGGGCCCAATGAAGCTCTCTAAGCTCTACAGCAACAAGCCAGACCTCTTCGGCCCCATCGACTTCAGGGCTGGCCTCAACGTCATCCTTGCTGAAATCAGGTTGCCCAAGAACAAGGACAAGGACACCCACAACCTAGGAAAAACGACGCTGGGCAGGATGATTGACTTCTGCTTTCTTGCCGGACGTGACAAGGAGTTCTTCCTCTTCAAGCACGAGGGGATCTTCAAGAGCTTCATCTTCTACATGGAGATCGCCCTTGCCGATGCGACCTATGTGACCGTGCGTCGTGGCGTAGCGGAGCACAGCAAGATCAGCTTCAAAACGCACGAGGCACCGCATCAAGACCTCTCCGAGCTTTCGGAAGGCGAATGGGATCACTTCAATCTGCCTTTGGAGCGAGCCCGCGAAATGCTCGATGGCTTACTTGACTGGCGCGCTGTGTCACCTTGGGATTTCCGCAAGGGCCTCGGCTACCAACTCCGCAGTCAGGAAGACTATCAAGACGTTTTCCAGTTGCGCCGGTTTGCCATTGGTAAGCACAAGGATTGGAAGCCTTACGCCGCTCACGTCCTCGGCTTCGATCACAAGCTCGTCGATCAACACTACGCAAAGCTCGAGCAGCTCGAAGTGAAGAAGGGCATCGCTGAGACTGTCAGGGCTGAACTTGGCGGATCGGTCGATGAACTCAGCAAGATCGAGGGCATTCTTCTCCTGAAGCAGAACGATGCCGATAAGAAGCAGCGGCTGCTCGATGCTTTCGATTTTAGGCAACAAGACAAGGACCAAACAGAGCAGCTTGTTGAAGGTGTAAACATCCGCGTTGCCGAGCTCAATTCTCGGCGCTACACGCTCAACCAGACGCGACGGAAGATCGTGTCCTCGCTGGAGGAGGATCAGATCCTGTTCAAGCCCGATCAGGCTGAGCGTCTCTTTCGGGAGGCCGGGGTTCTGTTTTCTGGTCAGGTCAAGAAGGACTTCAGCCAACTCATTGCATTCAATCGGGCCATCACTGAAGAAAGGCGCGGCTACCTCCAGGAGGAGCGGGTCGAAGTCGAGGCTGAACTCGCGGCCATAGCTGAAGAGCTTGATGAGCTGGGCAAGCGCCGGTCCGCCGTGCTCGGGTTCCTAAGTAGCACCGACATGTTTGCGAAGTACAAGCAGGTGACCGATGAGGTCGTGACTCTGCGCGCAGACATTGCCACGCTTGAGAAGCAGCGCGGCTTTCTTCACCGACTGCAGGAGCTACGTGGAGAGATTCGCACGTTGAGTGAGGAGTCTGTACAGCTTCAGTCGCAGATCGAGGCGAATGTAGAGGCTCAGAACACCGACAAGACGAGCCTCTTTTCAATCATTCGCGTCTATTTCAGCGAGATTATCGAGGAGGTGACCTCGTACAAGGCACTGCTCAGCGTCTCGCCAAACACGAGTGGTCACCTCGAGTTCAAGGCCGAGGTGCTTGACGAAAAGGGCAAGGCCACAAGTGCGGATCTTGGACATACATACCGCAAGCTGCTGTGCATCGCGTTCGACTTAGCCATCTTGCGTGCGCATCTTGCCGACCAGTTCCCGCGCTTCGTCTATCACGACGGAGTATTTGAGTCGCTGGACGACCGCAAGAAGGCTAACCTACTCAAGGTGATCCGCGAGTACGCGGATCTCGGTCTTCAGCCGATCATCACACTGATCGCTTCTGACATGCCACCGGCAGCAGTCGCCAAGAAGCCCGTGTTTGATACCGACGAGATCGTGCTGACCTTGCACGACGAGGGGCCGGACGGTCGGCTCTTCCGGATGAGCGCGTGGTAGTCGTGGCAAGGCTTGGCAACGACTGCGGGCTAGCCGAGCCGAGGACTCTTCGCAGAAAGGTTGTGTCTAGCTTATGACGACGGCAGCTGAAGAGTCCTGGCTCGAAGAACTCTGCCAGCACGTCGAGGCGAAGCCGTGTGTTGTGCTTCGCTTAGATGAGGACGACAGCTTACAACTGGCCGCGTCGCGAGGCGGGTTCAACGAATTCACGCTGGCGCGCAATCACGATCTACTCTCGTTCATTCATCCGCCCACCGTTTGCATCATTTTCAGTCCGAAGGGGGCTCGCCTTGGGCACAGGCACGATGAACCACATGCGCGCCTGGGGATCATTAGCTCACGAAGTCCCATAACGACGCTCGACACCCGGATCAAGGTCAAGCGGGCGGTTCAAACTGCACCGTCAACGGAGCCTGAACTTGTCAGCATGCTTGGCTCTAGCGCGCAAGCTGATCAACTGCGCAAGAGGTTTGAGTCAACAGCTTCCGTCGTTGCACTGGCTCCAAAACTCAGCCGCAGTGTGATTGAGGCGATAGCTACAGTTCCGGAAAACCACTCAGCTCTGCGAACGCTCGCCGAGTCTTTGCACTCACCACGTCGCTTTACCAACCTGGCCGCTGTGCAGGAGGACGCGGTTCAGATGGCGCTGAAGGCGTTTGGGCTCGGCTCAGGTGATCGAGCCGAGCGCGTAGAACTTGTGGAAGGGCAATCAACAGGGCTGGCGCGCGTCTCCTTAACTGATGACGCTTTTGATGAACAGGTTGAGGCAGCTCCGACGCTGACGTTGTCGCGTCGCGCTCCTTTGCTCGAAGACTCTGCCATTGAGCATGATGCGCGAACGGTACCTGGCTACACCTTGACTTCGAGTGACCTCACTGGTCGCGCGATATTCAGGAAAGGTCCCGAAACGCTTCAGGTCATCACCGCCAATCGTCGAGACCTTGAACATGTGTTCGGGGTGGATCTGATCTACCTGAACATGACGAAGCGCAACATCGTCATGGTTCAGTACAAGATGCTCAAGCCCAACAGACCGACCGGCGAATCGACTGATTGGATCTATCGGCCAGATGATGGCTTGGAGGACCAGATCGCGAAGATGAAGCTATTCGCTGCACAACATGCGGCGAGGCCGATGGAGTACCGCTTGAACCCCCAGGTTTTCTATCTCAAGTTCGTCAAACGTGACGCGGCGTTGACGAACGGCAGCATCATCACTCCCGTTGATCACTACGAACAGCTTCTCACCGATCCTGCTTGCAGAGGAGAGCGCGACGGCGTTCGCATTAGCTACGACTCCCTGCGTGGTCGATACATGCGTCAGGGCGCGTTTGTTGATTTGATTAGGTCCGGCTACATCGGTGCGTATGAGGCAACAACCGATCAGTTCGATGCCTTGATCCAGTCTGTCCTCGATGGCAATCGCGCCGTGGTAGCAGCGATCCAGACTTCCGTTGTCTGAGCCTGGTTCGTCGTCGGCAGTAGCGGCGACAGGTTTCCCGTCACATTAGCGTAAGTCAGCATCCGCTGCTAAGGCGAACGCCCGCAATGCGTCCATGAGTGCACGCTCACATAGCGTGCGTCACCGACAGCAATCGCTGCACAGCCACCACTCGAACCGTGCGAAGCCGGACAGATCCACCACCGCCACGCCTGCCAGCGTCATTGGCCGGCAGGGCTTCAAGGAACTCCGAGGATATCGGTCATACCGGTGGCTGACGCTCTCGCGCTGCTGGTGCCTGGCCTGCCGCTGTGGGCAGGTGCATCGCGCGGTCGGCAAACACATTGACCGATTCCGGGCTTGGCCCGCGGAAGCGGAAGGCCGTTCAACCATGAAGCTCATCCGGTGCCGGAGGTGCCAGATTCCTTGAGCTCAGTGAACTTGGCGGCCATGGTCGGGTTGCCGCGCGTTAGCTTCTTGATCGTCACATCCTGTGCCTTGTCGTTGGCCAGTCGGAGGTTGCGATCGGTACCGAGCAGGGCCTCCTTCGTCTTCTGCAGATGGTCAATCGACTTGTCGATCTCCTCGATTGCCGTCTGGAAGCGACGGGAGGCGAGGTCATAGTTCTTCGCGAACGCATTCTTGAACGTGTCCAGCTCGTTCTCGAAGTTGGTGATGTCGATGTTCTGCGCCCGCACGAGCGCCAGCTCCGACTTGTACTGCAGCGAGTTCATCGCCGCGTTGCGCAGCAGCGTGATGATGGGAATGAAAAACTGCGGCCGCACCACGTACATCTTCGGGTGCCGGTGAAGCACGTCGACGATGCCGGTGTTGTAGAGCTCGCTGTCGGGTTCGAGCAGCGAGACCAGCACCGCGTACTCGCAGCCCTTCTCGGTGCGGTCCTTGTCCAGCTCCTTCAGGAAGTCCTCGTTGCGGTTCTTCGTGGCCGTGCGGTCGCTCTCGTTCTTCATCTCGAACATGATCGAGACGATTTCGGTGCCCGCGTCGTCCAGGTCACGGAAGATGTAGTCGCCCTTGCTGCCGCTGCGCGCATCGTTGTCCTTCTCGAAGTAGGCGCGCGGAAACGCCGTGGCGCGAATGCGGTTGAACTCCGTCTCGCAGTGCTGCTCCAGCGTCTCGCCGACCATCTTGGTCGACAGTCTCGCCTTCATGTCGCGCAGGCGTTCGATGGCGTCATCGCGGTCCTTGATTTGCGTCTCGTACTTGTCCTTCAGGGCCTTCTCGGCCAGCTGCTTCTCCAGCGCAGCGCGCTCCAGGCCATTTTTCAGCTCGTCGCGCTCTTTGGCCACAGGGCCAACCGCTTCGTTGATCGCGAGCTTCTGTGCTGTCGCGATGGCATCGAGCCGCGCCTTCAGGCCCTGGATTTCGGCATCCTTACTGGCGGCGGCCTTCTGCAGTTCGTTCATCAGCATCGCCTCGGCAAGCTTGGCAGCGGATTGCCGGTCGGCACGAGCCTGCTGAAGCTCGTTGGCCAGAGCGTCCCGCTCCTTCTCCACGGCACCCAACGCCTCGGCCACCGCCAGCTTTCGCACTACCTCTCCGGCATCCAGCCGGGCCTTCAGGGCCTGGATCTCCGAATCGCGGGCAGCGGCAGCCTGCTGTAGCTCGCCGGTCAACCGGGCCGTGGCCAGCTCGACGGCATTGCGCTTGTCTTGCTCGGCCAGTTCCAACCGCTCATGCAGTTGCTGCTCGAAGGCCTGGTCTCGTACCTGCGTCAGGATGTCTGCATACCCGGCCTCGTCGATCTTGAATGCCTTGCTGCAGTGCGGGCAGATGATGTCGTGCATATCCTCGGTACTCTCGCCTTCGATGGAAGATGCCGCGGCATCATGGGATGGACAGGTTGCGCGACCAGGGCCGCGCTCTCTCGCATGCTAAGACCGCGACGGGCGGGCAGCCCGGTGCTGTCGGCTACATCTGACCTCGGCGGGTCCCCTTCGCCGTAGCACTGCGAAGTCCAGGCAAGCAAGCGACGGATCGTCGTTTTACCGATCCAGCCCTTCTTGTGGCCTTCCTTGCGCAGCCGCCCTGCCCTGCTGTTGCAGCGCCGCGAAACGCGTCTGCTCGGACCGCAAACCCTGGCGAACCATGTCCGGCACCCCGTCACGGTCCAGCCGCTGAGCCATCGTGGCCCATTGCGCGGCGATGCGCTGGCGCTCGCCGTCCAACAGCGGCTGCCGCCGAAGGTCTTCAAGCGCCTTGACCGGCGAAACCTTCGAGGCCCGCGACGAGTACAGCTCTTGCCCTTGGCGGTCAACGAAGCGGACGACCTTGGCCAGCTTGACCACCCCCGCCAGTGTCTTCGGCATCTGCGCCAACGCATCGGCGTGGTAACTCGGCAGCGTGAACCGTGGCAACGCACTGGGCGAGGCCAGGCCCGTGGCGAATCGCTCGTAGATTCCCAGTCGGCTGGCTTCTGGGTCGGCGACGACAACACGCATCTCGAACCCGTAGCCTTGTGCCGTGAACTGTTCGGCGGTACGACGCACGACCTCGGGCTGGCGCATCGTGGTCTCGATGACAGCATGAAAGCGCCCGGCGGCAGCCTCGCGAATGGCGCGCTCGACCCACAGGCCCACGTCGGTGCCGGTCTTGTCGGCGGCTGTGCTCCGGTCCACTGCGACCAGCGCCGCGTACTGCGGGTGAAACGGCCGCAGCTCGTCGCCATTGATGTACGCAACGCCAGCGCCGTGGCGCATCAGGTCTCGCACCGCCTGCACCGTCGCTGCCGTCTTGCCAGCACCAGGCTGGCCACCCACCATGATCAGCTCAGGCGCTGAGCTGGCCGACAGGTCCTCGAACAACAGCGGTCGCACCAGGTCGGCATAGACGCGGTCGAGCGTCGCATCGTCAAGCAGGCGCATGCGACGGGCTGAGGAGACACCGGAACGCGGGCCCGGTCGGCATCAGCCGCGGGCTTGCATCTGGGCAGGCTGCATGGCTCTCGCGTACTGGCTGATCTTGCGAACCGTCGCCATCACTTCGGTCTCGTTGTACGGGTCGAACTGGAACCGCATGGCGCGGACCGCCTTGCCGATGTCCCTCAGCTCCTTGCGCTTCTCGGGCGATTGCTCGGCCTGCTCCATCTGTTGAAGCCGGGCACTGATCACCGCGATCTCCTCCAACATCACCTCGATGTGGACGTGCAGCGGCACGTTGAGGGGCTCCTGACCATCTGCTGCGGCCTGCACAGGCGCAGCCTGCACCGGAAAGGGCAGTGCCTTCTGGGCGACCACGTGGGTCAGGAACACCCGGATCGCCGACGACATCGACAGGCCCAGACTGTCAAGCGTGCGCTCGGCTTCATCCTTGAGCTGGGTGTCCAGGCGAACAGTCAGAGTTGTGTCCACGGCAGCTCCAAAACTTGTACGACATTGTCGCACAAGGGCCGTTTTCCGGAGGCCTTGCGGGCGAGGCAAGCTGCACGGGCTTGCCGCCGCCGCTTGTGCATTCAATGAGTGTCGGCTGTCGCCGACCTCCGCCGCCCGCCAGGGAACAGGCGGCCGGGGTTGGGGCACGCGCCCTCGGGGCAGCGCCCTGAAGAGAGCGGATCGCCCTGCGCCCCGGCGCACATGCCAGGGCCTGCGGTCCTCCCTCAAACCTGCATCGTGATGAGCGCAACCCGCACGCCGGTGCCCTCGTCCTTGAAGGTGTCGGCCGGCAGGTCCTCCCACTCGCCACCGCGCGCCTCGACCATCGGGCGAAGGCTGGCGTTCTGACGCGGGCCGTTCGCGCACAATGCCACCAAGCGACCGCCCGGCTTCAACATCTTCAAGGCGTGGGTGATGTGCTCGATGTCCGCACCCTGCGCGAACGGCGGGTTCATCAGCACGGCGTCGAACAGGCCGAGATCCTCGACATCGGCGCTGCACTGCAGAAAGTCGGCACACCGTACCATGCCGGCCAGGCCGCTGCAGGCCAGGCGCGCCGCAAGTGCTGCGTTCACCTCGACGGCCACCACCTGCAGCGCGGTCTGGCGCACCAGGCCGAAGGGCACGATCCCGGGCAAGGCCTCCAACAGCCGGCCTGTGCCGGCGCTTGGCTCCAGCACCCGCATGCCGATAGCCAGGCCGGCCAGGTCCACCATGCGCGCGGCCAGGGCGTGCGGCGTCGGGAAGAGCTGCGGCGCGGTGACCACCTGCACACCGGCCTTGACCGTGGCCCGCATCGCCTCGATGTCGGTGCGCAGTTCGTTGGGCTCGACCACCTGCGCGCCTGTCTCCGCCGGTTTGGGCGACGCGGCGTCCTTGCTTTCGTCGGTCGGTGCCGCAAGCAGCGTGAATCCGGTCTTGTTGGCTAGCTCGACCAACAGGCCGGCGCTTCGTTCGTGCTCGACCTGCGCGGCCGTCATCACGCCGGCCAGCTTGTCGAACGGCACGGTACGTGTGAAGTTGGCCCCGCCGTTGCCCCAGTTGTCCAGCAGGGTGACGCTGATCTTGTTGACCTTCTGGATGTAGACCCACGACCCGCGCCCGACCCAGCAGCGCACCGCCCCACCCTTCTCCGGCCCGGTCTTGTCGGCGATCGTGCCGCCGGCGTCGGCCAGCATGGCGCGCTCGTACGCCAGGCGGTTGTCATAGTGTTCGATCCACCGGCCAGAGAAGGCAACCACCCGGGCGTGCATCTCGCGGGCAAGGCCGCGGGCCTGTTCTGCATTGACGATGCCGTCGGTGAGCGCCGACCACAGGCTCGTATGGCCCTCGTACTGGGATGCCGGCGGGTCGCGGGGGTAGTCGGCGAGCAGATAGCAGCGCGAGCAGTAGTCCTGATTCGCGATTGATGTCGCCCGCTCCATCGTCATCGGCTCGGTGTCCCATTGCGTAAGGAAGGCCAGCGACTCGGCACGGGTGCGCTCCTGCTTGCGCTTGTCGGCCTCAATGGTCTTGATGCGCCGCGCCCGCACGTCTGGCCGCTCCTTGTACTTGGCATGCTGAATCGCAGCCACTGCGCGGCGCTTCCAGTAGTCTGCCGTGTCGAAGGCCTGGACTGCTTTACGCATGCCGTTCTGGATCCGCTCCGCGTCCTTGCGTGCGTGGCGCTCGGAGTGGTGGCCCACCAGGATCGGCTGACCGAAGGGGATGCCATCGGCAACCCGGCTTGCCTGGGCGGTCGCCCGTTCGGCCTCGTCGGTTCGCTTGTCGCGGTAGTCGTCGAAGCGGTCGGCACGGTCTTCGGCCCGGTCGATCAGGCTGGAGTCTTCGTCGCCGATCTCGCCGGCCAGCTCGATGCACAGGTCGGCACGCGCGGGCGTCCACATGGACGCGATGAATTGATCCTGCTTCGGTGCCCACGAGAAGCCGGCAGCCTTCACTCGGTCGTAGACATCGCGGTCCAGTCGGGTGGCGCTGCTCAGGCGCAGCTTGTTGTCATCGGGCGAATAAGTCGCCGTCAAGTCGTGGGTCTGTTCTTCACCCCCTGCCTGTTGGCCAGCCTCGGGGCCGAGGAACTGCGGATCGGTGGTGTCGTTGATGGGGTGGTTGGACTGTGCGTTCATGCTGGTGGCCTCGTGTGGTGGTTGGAAATCTGCCCGTCGGTTTCGCCTCGACGCATGAACAGCGACAAGCCAGGCAGGACACAAGGGCACGGCCGCAAGCCGCAGCTCGAAGCGCAGCAAAGCGAAGTGCAGAGACCGGGTGAGGACCGTGGGCGCCAGCCTTCACCCTTGGGGCCTGACTGGATGCCGCTATGCGTCGGAAAGAGGCGAACCGACAGGCAGATCAGCCACCCCGAGCCCGCGAACGCACAGGCCGGCTCACCACCCCACCAACGACACGCGCGAAGCTTCCCTGCTGAGCGATCTATCGCCGCACCGCGGCGCCCTTCCACAAGCGCAGCGCAGGCCCTAAGCCGAGCGCAACGCGCTGGGCTTGCCATGAGGGGTTAAGGCCAGCGCCGAAGGGGTGTCTCGCGCCTGGGCAACTCGAGTGCAGCGAGAGGGCGACCAGGCGCGAGTCGTCCCTGCTTGAGCGACCCTCCCCGACACTGGCGCGTTGCGCCCGAGACGCCGGACACACAGGCGCGCTGTGGCGCGCTCCTGCGTCAGTTCAGTGGACCATCCGCTGCGCGGCCCAAGAACTCCAGCGTCTCCTCGTCAAGCGCACGAAGTGCTTCGGTCAGGGCCTGTTGGTCCGTCTCGAAATGCTCATCCCAGACATGGGACGTGTTTTCGGCATCGACGATCTCCAGGATCCAGCCGCCCTGCGAGTCACCGTAGATCTCGACCCGCACCTCAACTCCGTTGCGGGTCACGCTCTGGCTAAGCGGCGACTCGATGAAATCGGGTTCGTCGTCATCGCGTTCAGTCACGTCTTGCACTCCGCCGTCATCTGAACCAGTGGCCACGATCTTGCGCGACATCACCGTGGCCATGGTTTCCAGCCGCTGGCCACGTGCACGCTTGCACGACTGCACCGCCTTGTTGATCTGCTCGTCGGCAATGATGGTCATCTGCTGCACGTTGCGCAGCAGCGCCTTGAGCTCGCTCTCCGGCGCCGGCTTGGTCTCGTCGGAGAGAAGCGCGGCGGCACCATCAAACATCGCGTGCAGCTCGGACAGCGCGACCACGGCTTCATGCGCTTTCTTGGGCAGCAACATCTCGTCCTCGGACCCAAAAAGACCGTCGACAAATCCCTTCAATTCCTGCGCACGCATGCGCGCCAGGTCGTGCAAGGCCTGCCGATTGCCAGCAACTTCGAATCTCGGCAGGCGGAACGGGTTACGGCTGCTCTGATGCTCAGACAGCCGGTTCCACAACCCTTGCACGAGCACGCCGAACACCTCCTCAACCTCTGCCGCCGAGGCGAACTTTGGCAGCTCACCGCCCCAGGCCTGGGCCACAGGCGCCATCGGCGAGACATCCAGCCGTGGGCTGGCGATGCTCCCCAGAAAGAGCGTGCGCAGCACGTGCAGCGGGGTCGGGCAACCCAGGCGCAGCAACAGTGCTTGCATGTCCTTGTCGGACGCAGCGTTTGGGCCTGAGGGAGGTTTCGAAGAGCTCATCGATGCGAACAGGTGGAAGTGCTAAAAAGCCGGGCGCAGCGCCGTAGGCAGGGTTTGCGGCATCGGTCCGGCTGAAGGATGTTCAATACCGGTCCGTACGACGGTCGGCGCACCTTCATGCGACGCCGAAGACCTTCATCACTTCGTCGCCCAGGTGGTTGATCACCTTCACCGCGATGCGGCCGGTCTTCGGCTTCTCGAAGGGCCGCGACACGTCGCTGTTCAGCGTGGCCCAGGCCTCGGCGTCGATCTCGGCCTTCAGCGTTGTCTTCAGCGCCTTGTAAGGGTCGGCAGCGCCCAGGAAGTAGGCCTGTCGCACGAAGAAGCTCTCTTCGTTGTACTCGGTGTCGATCATCCACAGCGCGATGCTGTCGGTGCCGCCGCTCTCGATCTCGCCGGTCTGCGGCCGGAACACGTCCACGCCCTTCACGCGCACGCGGACCTGCCCATCGGCCTGGGGTTCGATGCGGATGTCGGGTTCGCCGAACACCACGAACATGTTGCCGGCGCCGGTGTTCTTCAGCTCGCCGGCCATGTGCAGGTCGGGGTTCATGCGGGCCTTGAGCACCGGCACGCGGCCCAGCTTCTCGAACTCGGCGGCGTGCGCCTCGTAGTTGAAGGCGCAGGCGATCAGCACGTCGAAGCAGGCGTCGGCAGCCTCGCGCGCAGCGCCCACCAGGTCGGGCCGAGACACGGTGCCGAACTCAGGTCCAATGAAGATCGCAGCGCGACGCTCCTTCTCACCCTCCATGTAGCGCCCATCGGCGCAGATGTACGTGCCTGGCCAGCCGGCGATGCTGGTGAAGCTGATGCGGTCGGCCTTGTGCGCCTGCTGCACACCCGCGCTCTTCAGGTTCTCCAGCATTACGGTGGCAAAGTCGGCCTTGGCGTCGTACTCGGTTTTGGGCTGGCGAACACCTTCGATCAGGCCGTCGTCGATGTCCATTGCCAGCGTGCGGTGGGGGCTCAGGGAATCGACTGTGAACGGGCCGGCCACGCGCACACGCTTCTTGTCCTCACAGGGCTTGTCGTAGAGGTACTCGCTCTCGGCCTTGGCCGCGATCGACGTGTCGATCTCCTTCTGCCGGGCGATGCGGGCCTGCCACCACTCGGCATGCAGTCGGGCCGGCACTTCAGGCCAGGGATCGGCGGGCCGCGCTGGAAGCGTCGCCAGCGTGAATGCGCGTTTTAGGTTGTGGTTGATGGCCCGCAGAGACTCCGCGATCTTCGATGGGCTCGCATCGTTCCCGCGTGCCTGCTCAGCCCTAAGCTCCCAGAAGATCTTCTGGGTCTTACCTTCCCACGGGTCCTCGGCCTCGCGCGGAATCTCCCACTCGGCCCAAGTCTTCTTGAGCGCAGCGTTTAGCTGCTCTCGCAAAGGCTCCAGCGTGGCCTGCCACTGGTCCCATATGACATCGATCTCGGCGTTGTTAGCGATGCTCTTCAGCGTGACGTGAGGCACCCGCTCATAGACGAAGCCCTGTCGGATATTGCCGCGCGTTGACTGGCTGCTGGGCACGCCTCGCGTGACCTCGGCTTCCTTTAGCTGCCCCTCGGAAGAGTCTGCTAGGAGGTAGTAGGAATACCGTGCGCCCATGATGCGTGCTCGGGCCAATGCCAGGGCGACGCGAGAGGTGTCGACGGTGATCCAGCGGCGACCCCATTGCTCGGCAACATATGCAGTGGTGCCGGATCCGCAGGTCGGATCAAGCACAAGGTCGCCTGGGTCGGTAGCCATGAGGATGCAACGCTGGATTACTGCAGGCCCCGTCTCGACAACATACTTCTTGTCTGTGGCGCTTCCAACATCAGTCCAGACGTTGTTGGTAGTTTGCGCTACGAAGTCGTCAAAGAACCGGACGTACCGAATTCCGGTCTTTGACGCTGCGAGGCGTTGCGCACGGACCAGGCGTTCCATACCTTGGGCGTGACTGCTCCAGTGCCGATTTGCAGTCGGAAGGTAGTCGCGTCCTTCAAAGGAGATGGGAAAGGCGGTGTTGCCGCCGTGGCCGCTCGACGTTGCAACGATTTGCTGGAACGGTCGCCCGTCCATTTTGAGCCGACCAGTGACATCGAAGTCCTCAAGGGATAAGCCCCTTCGATCGCCGCCCTCAAGCTCAATGCGACCGTACTGTCCGAGGTCCTGAAAGTTCAACTCCCGAACATTGAATAGGCCTCGATATTTGATCGCCTGCTTGTCCTTGGCAAACCAGAGAATGTAGTCAGCGACGTTGTTGATAAGACGCTCGTCTTGACCCGCTGTCTTTTTAAGAGTGATCGTCGACACCCAGTTATCGACGCCGAATACTTCGTCCATGAGTGACCGGACGCGATGAGCGTTCTCGTCGCCGATCTGAACAAATATCGAGCCCGTATCTGTCAGCAGGTCCCGCGCCACTGTCATCCGGTCGCGCAAATAAGTAAGGTAGGAATTGATCCCATCTATCCACGTGTCCCGAAACGCCTTGACCTGCTCGGGTTCCCGGCTTATGTGGTCACGATTGCCATCCCTCACGTCGCGGCTGGTCGTGCTCCACTGGAAGTTCGAGTTGAACTTGATGCCGTATGGCGGGTCCAGGTACACGCACTGCACCTTGCCACGCAGCCCCTCGCGTTCGGCCAGACTCGCCATCACCTGCAGGCTGTCGCCCAAGATCATGCGGTTGGTCCAGTTCTGGTCGTGGGCGTAGAAGTCTGTCTTGTCCGCACCGGCCGGGATGCCGTTGAAGTCGCCGAACATGTCCACGGTGCCGCTGGCCTTGGCTTCGGCCGCCTCACGCCGCGCACGGCTCTGCCGCAGCAGGTCTTCGATCAGCACCTTGGGGTGCACCTTCTCCTGGATGTACAGCGGCGGTGCGTTCACCACCAGGTCGGTCCAGTCCTGCTCGTCCTTGCCGCGCCACACCAGCTGCGGGTCGAGGTCGAGGTTGCGCTGCTGCTTCTCGGTCTGCAGGCCGTCGGCGTGGGAGGTGGCGCGCGGGTAGTTCACCTGCACGGGCTTTCGTCAGCCATCAGGCTTTGGTACTCGGCGGTGGGAATGTTCTTGCGCTTGTCGTCGCTGTGTTTCAACGCGTCCACGCCCACGAAAGTGGTTCCGGTTTTCTTGGTGGCCATAGCGGGTCCGTCAGACGGTGGCGGGCACGAGAAGGCCCTGGATCAATTTTGCGAAGTCGGCTTCGAGTTCGTGCGCCGAGCGGAACTCAGCGAAGGCCCAGCGGCCGTAGGTGCCCAGTGCGTTCACGCCGGGTACCCACTGCGTGGCCATGGTGTCGGCCTTGGCCACCGCATCTTCGCCACGGAAGCCCTTGATCTCGACCACCAGATTCAGCGGGCTCTCGTGCCCGTCGTCGATGCGCACGATGAAGTCGGGCCGGTAGTGCCGCTGCGTGCCGCCCATGCGGTACGGCACTTCGAAGCCCATGCTGTGGTTCTTGGCGTAGGCCAGCACGCGGTGGTGGGCTTCGGCCACGCGGCAGAACTCGGCTTCCCAGTCGCTGTCGAACACCACCCAGTTCACGTGGCTCTTGGGCGGTGGGCCCTGGGTTGCCCACAGGCTTTGCTTCGCGGTCGTGTAATTCACGTGCCGGGTGCTGCCGGTGGGGTTGAACGGGTCGAGCACCACGCGCACGGCGTTGGTGCCGGCCAGCGTGGCGCTGATGGCGGCATGGATGCGCTCGCAGGCCATGTCGGTGATCTCCTGGTGCATCACCTGCGCCTTCCAGGTGCCGCCGCTGCACTTGAGGTGCTCACGCACCCATTCCTGCGCGATGCCCTTGAGCTGGCCGAACAGGTGCAGCTTCGGGTCTTCACCCGGGTCGCGGTACTTGCGGTACAGCAGGTGCTTGGCCAGGTGGAACGCGATGGTGTTGTCGCGCGTGTCCTCCAGGTGCTGCACCGTCAGGTCCACGCCCTGCCCCACGATGCCCAGGTTCTGCGTGGTGGAAGGACCGACCAGGTCGGGCGTGAGCGTGAGGCCGGAATTCGCGCCGAAGGTGGCTTTCAGCCGTTCGGCCGGCAGCTCGACGCGGTAGCCGTCGACGCGCGGGAAGCAGATTTCCAGCGCATCGCGGTCCGGACTGATGGCGTGTACGCGCGTGGTCTTCACCGGCGGCTTGGGCGGCACCACCACCGGCTTGGCGGCAAAGTCGAAGGGGATGCCCAGCACGTCGGCGTATTCCACGTCGAACTTGTCCTCGGCGTTCAAGGTGTAGCTCTGGCGGCGCAGCGCACGGCCCACCACCTGTTCGCACAGCAGCTGCGTGCCGAAGGCGCGCACGCCTAGCACGTGGGTGACGGTGTTGGCATCCCAGCCTTCGGTGAGCATGGACACGCTGACGACGCAGCGGATACCCTCACCCAGCTTGCCGGGCTTGCCCACGGTGTTCATCACTTCGCGCAGCAGGTCGGCGTCGGTGAGCTTGTCGGCTGCAGAGCGGTCGCCGGTGCGCTCCATGATGTCGCGGCGGAAGCGGTCGATGGTGTCAGCCTCGATGTCGCGGAAGCCGGGGTCCAGCGCCTCGCCGGATTCGAGCTGCTCGCTGTCGATCAGCAGCGTGCGTGGGCGGGCCAGCTTCTGGCCGTTGTCGTCGTAGTTGCGGAATAGCTTGAGCCGGCCGTTCTCGAGCGTGCGGGTCGGGGTGTCCCGGCCAGTGGCCTTGCCGTTGTCGTTCGTGCGCTCGAAGCCGGAAACGTAGTCGTAGACCAGCTTCGAGGTGGCCGTGTTGTTGCACACCACGATGAACACCGGCGGCACCTCGATCCCTTGCGCCTGCCAGCTGTCGAAGATTTTTGCGTAGTGGCCGTAGAGGGCCTCCAGAGCGGTGTAAAGCTCGGTGGGCAGCGACAGCGGGTCCAACTTGCCGGCGGTGCGCACGCCCTTCTTCGGCATGCGCTTGCCGATGTGGTCCCACAGGTTGCGGAACTTGGGCGCGTCGGCACCGGTGATGTTGTCGGACACCGGCACGCGCGGCAGCTTGACGATGCCGCACTCGATGGCGTCCATCAGCGAGAAGTCGCACATCGTCCAGGGGAACAGCGTGCCTTCGGCGTAGCCCGAGCCGCGCAGGAAGAACGGCGTGGCCGAGAGGTCGAACACGGTGGGCACGCCGAGTTTGCGCTTGACGGCCTCGATGCCGCTGATCCAAAGGCGGGCGGCTTCGTTGTTCTTTTTCGCCTCGTCCTTGTCATCGCCTTTCAGGTCGTCGATGTCGGCCTCTGCCTCCTTCGGTTTGGCGCGGTAGCAGTGGTGAGCTTCGTCGTTGATGACCAGCACATTCTTGATGCCCATAAGCGCGGGCATCACGCGCTTGATCATCTCGCCCTCGGTTTCTAGGGTCTGCAGCGGCGCACCACGGCCCTGCAGCAACGCCCGCCCGGCAGCGGTGACCTCCATGGTCTCGCGCAGCTTGAAGGCGTGGTAGTTGGTGATGACGATGACGGCGCGCTTGATGTCCCCCAGCATGTCGCCGGGCACGATCTCACGGCTGACGTAGTAGCTCTCCGGGTCCTGCGGCAACAGCACGCGCAGACGGTCCTTTATGGTCAGGCCAGGTGCGACGATGAGGAAGCCGCGGGTGAACTGCTTGCTGCCCGAGTGGCGCACTGCGTTGACGGTCTGCCAGGCGATGAGCATGGCCATCACGGTGGTCTTGCCGGCGCCCGTGGCCAGCTTCAGCGCAATGCGGAACAGGTCCGGGTTGGACATCGCGTTCGCACCTACCAGGTGTTCCCTGAACTTCTTTCCGGTGGCGCCCATCTTGGGCGCCACTTCGGTCAGCCAGATGGCGGTTTCGACCGCCTCGATCTGGCAGAAGAAGGGGCGCTGGTTCTGGAACTGGTGTTGGCGCCAGTGCTGCAGCAGGCGTGCGGTCTCGGGGGTGACCTGCCATTGCTGCGGGTTGGGCAGCGCTCGCCAGGTATCGACGTAGCCGCGCAGCTCGTTGATGATCGGTGTTGGGTCGTATTTCTGCTCGGTGGTGCTGAGGCCTTCGTCGCTGGCACTCAGATCCAACTCGACCTGGGCGGTTGGCCCTTTGGGTGCCTTGCGCTTCTTTGCCTTGGGCACCGGCGTGATCAGGTCCGAACGCCGGCGCGAGTCGATCAGCACGTTCGTGGGCTGACCGTCGGCGTCCAACTCCCAGTGCCTGCCCGGATAGGCATAGGGCGAGTTCAGGATGGGATGTTCGAAAAATGTCAGCTGCATGGGCCTGCCTGTTTCGCCCAGTCGCCCTTTGCGGTGCAAGTCTTGGGCGCTGGTTCCGATGATTCCTTTGTCGGGACGCACAGGCTGCGTCACCTTTGAGCTAACAGCAAGCTTACCGGCTCGCCACCATCCGGCCCGCTGCGCCGGTTGCTTTTTCCAATCAAGTCTTGCTGCTTTTCTTTCGCGGTGCGGTCGGGGCAGGCTCGATGTCAGGCGCGGGCGCGTTCAGTGCGTAGAACTCATGCAGCTTCGCCGCCAGCAGCGCTTTGTCTGGCAACTGCGTCTGGTACTGCGCCACCAACGCCGGCGACAGTGTGCGGCTCAGCGCGTACTCCACCACCTCGCTGTCCTTGGACGCACACAACAGCACGCCGATAGCCGGGTTCTCGTGCGGCTTGCGCACGTCGCGGTCCAGCGCTTCAAGGTAGAAGTTCAGCTTGCCCAGGTGCTCGGGTTCGAAGGCCGTGACCTTCAGCTCGATGGCCACCAGGCAGTTCAGCCCCCGGTGGAAGAACAGCAGGTCGAGCGCAAAGTCCTGGCCGCCCACCTGCACCGGGTATTCCGATCCGACGTAGCAGAAGTCCCGGCCCAGCTCGGTAAGGAAGCGGCCCAGGTTCTGCAGCAGGCTGCGATGCAGGTCGGCCTCGGAATGGAGGTCGGGCAGCGCCAGGAACTCGAGCTGGTAGGCGTCCCTGAAGTGCTGTTCGGCCTGGGGTTGCATGTCTCTCAACGCGGTTGAGAGTTTTGGCGGGTTGAGGACGGCCCGCTCGAACAAACCGGAGTCGATTTGGCGCGCCACTTCACGCACCTGCCAGCGCTGCTGAGCGGCCAGTCGCAAGTAGAACTCGCGCTCCTCCGGGCGTTTGGTGCGGCTGAGAATGTGCAGGTGCGACGACCACGGCAAGTCTCTCAACAGCGTTGAGAGAATTTCTGCTGCAGGGTAGGCTTCGTAGAACTGCCGCATGCGCCACAGGTTTTGTGCGGAGAACCCGCGCTTGCCCGGCTCGCGCCGCGCAATGTAGGCCGCCAGCTGCAGCACCGTGCCCTTGGCCCAGCCATCAGACTCGATCTTGTGATGCAGGTACTGGCCGACGTGCCAGTACAGATCGACCACCGCGGTGTTCACCGCATTGGCGGCACGCTGGCGCGCCGCGCAAATCAAGCCGACAACCTCGCCGAAGGCCGTGTCGGCGTCCGTGGTTGCCGAGAGTGCGCCGCGACTGTCGGCGCCCTGCCCCATCGCCGAGCGCGCTTTTGGCTTCACCTGGCCCTTGCTCACGCTTTCCCCCCTACCAACCCGACTTCGCAACGGTGGGCCATAAGGGCGAGCGCGGTGTAGTTAAAGACGACACCAAACTGCGTGGCCCATTCTTGCGACACCGTCGCAAGAATCTGATTGCCGCGCTGGCATAGTTCGCGCAGGACATCGTCGGCGATGCCCCAGATGAAGGAGACGATCTTGTTGTGCGTCGCTTGGTCCACTACAGCAGTTCTTCCTGTTGGGTGTTGGGGGCTACTAATCTAGCGGCCGCCGCGCTGCGCGGCGATCGACAACAGTTCCTGCGGCGTGGGCTTATCCCAGTCGGCGCCCTTGTAGAAGCGAATCAGCTCGCCCATGACCATCGGATGCTTCCACCCGCTGGTCTCGAGCCGCTTGCGTACCGACGGATGCGCACCTCGCTCGTAGAGGTGGGTGCGAAGCCGGTCAACCCAGCCGGTTTGCTCCTCAGGCCGCAGGGCCTCAAACTCTTCCACGACCAACGCACGTCGCCGGCTGACCCACTCTGCGGTCCATCCCTCCAAAGCTGCGGTGGCGGTTGCGCTGTTGGCCGATGGTGCCGCGCTGCCTTCGGCGACAGACTTTTTGGCGGCAGTTGCCGAGCTGGATTCAAGCAGCGCCCGCAGGTAGCGGTAAGGGTCACGCAGCGGCTCGGGAAACTCGCTCGCAATGCGCTTCTGAAGCGCGTCCAACCCGGCCACCATGGCCTCGTTGCCGTGGGTCTGGATCAAGACCTCGGCGTCTTCGGCGCGAATGCCGGTTGCCGTGGCACGCACCACCTGGGACAGATCGACTGGGACGGGCGGGTGGCGCAGCGGCAGGGATTGCTGCTGCTTCTTGGCCACCCTGAACTGGATGTCGGCAATGAAGCGGCCTGCCTTGTGCTCAACCAGCTCAACGTCGATGTCCGTCACCGCATTGACTTCAGCAATGGCAAGCTTCAGCACGTCGCGCTTGAAGAAGCGGTACTCCTGTTTGATCGAGTCCTCTGAGTCCGGGCTTCCCGTGAGCACGGGTCGCCACCAGGGCCAGGGCTGCCGCGCCGTCAGGCCTACATCACGGTATCGGGAGCAGATTTCGTACAGAACCACGCCGGAGTGCCGCCGCAACTGCGAGATAACGTCCAGGCGCAACCTGGCGAACCGCTGAGGCTCGAGAAGCTCGTGCTTGATGTTGGGCGCGAACGACCACTCGACCCAGTTCTCACCGCCCTGCTTGTAGACCTTGGCATGGGCCAGCAGGCCGGCGACGTTCCATGCATCGCCCTCCCCTGCCGTCGGTGATTGCCACTCCACAGTGGTGCTGACCATGGCGCGAAGATGCTGCTTGACGATCTCACGTGCGTTGGAATTGAAGTCGACGCCGCGAAGGATGCTCTGCAGAGGTGCGCGGAAGACTTCCTGCTCGATGCCCTGCTCTTGCGCGATGTAGAGCAAGACGTTGTAGGCCTTGCGCGCCAGGACGGTGATCTTGCTGGACTTCGTGGGGACGATGGCCAGTGTGTTCACCGGCTTTCGGAGCGGGTTTTCTGTTGGCTCCGCCGGAATTGAGCTCACACGGCTCATGTGAAGTCGTCCATTCCGTCATGCTAGCGTGAAAACGTAGTCTCACATTCAAATCCGGCTACCTAAAAGGCCTCACCTATTTCAGCAGGCAGTCACCTGTCCGACGCCCAAAGTACGCAAAGCCTACCCAAAAGTCCTCACGTAGAGAGTCACTCGATGTCTCCTAGAAACTCTCACGTCTGGACGGCGGAGGCATGGACGGCATGTTTGGCCGTCTGTTGCGGTGTTGGCCACCTGATCCGGTTCCCGTGATGCGTCCAAGACAGGGATTCGGAGTTCAGCCTCCTAAAAGAGCTCACGCGAAGCGGGCGCAGGTGCCGCCAAGTAGCCCGCCACCGAGCGCGGCGGTGACCCAGCGCTGCGACCCTACATCCACTCACGCGGACGCCTACAGTTCCTCACGCAAGGACCTGCGTCCTCTCACCTGGCTGCCTAAACTGTCTCACGTGACCTCCTGTATCCACTCACGTGGAATGCTCCAAGTCGTTGATTTACATGCGTATTTCTGTACCTAAAGGGTTTGAAGGATTTTGAAGGGTTGGAATCACTTGAACCCGGAGATTGGGATTTCGGTTCAGAAGACCAACCCCAAACCCCGAAAACGTATTGTCATCAGCACATCCACCACTTGGTTGACGAAAGTCTTCGAATTCTGCTGAAAAGCGTAAAGACGGCAGTAGACTCGTTGCCGGAGGACTACATGTCAAGACTCAGCATCAAGGCACCCGCACCCATCGGGCTGGCAGACATCGCGGAACAGGCGGCGCATTCGGTTGAGATGATGTCCCAGATACGCGCTGCAATGCTCTCGCCGACGACGACCAAAGCTGCGCCTGTCTGGAACCTGAGCCAGCTGGCCCAGTTGCTTGGCATAGAGAAGGGGTCGCTGACGCATCGCATGGGGCGCGGCGATCTGCCAGGCGGCACGCTGAACGAAGCTGGCAATCGCCGTCAGTTCAGTCTTGCCGAAGTCCGGACCTGGGTGCGGGAGTACCGCAAAGACAGTCTTCGGCCTGTGGGCGCCGAGGCGGTGACCATCAGCATCGCGAATTTCAAGGGCGGAGTGGGGAAGACAACGACGGCGATTACGTTGGCGCAGGGGCTGTCTCTCCTGGGGCACAAGGTTCTGGTCATCGATACCGATCCCCAGGGCTCGCTGACAACGTTGTTCGGGATCCTGCCTGATGCCGAGGTGGAAGAAGAGCACACCATCCTGCCCTTGGTGATGGGTGCCGAGACTTCCATCCGCTACGCCATTCGATCCACTTATTGGGACGGGATCGACCTAGTTCCCGCCTCGCCCCTTCTGTTTGGTGCCGAGTTCGCGCTGCCGGCTCGCCAGACCAAGGAGGAGGGGTTCGAGTTCTGGAACGTTCTGCACTACGGCATCGACGACGTGCGGGCCGACTATGACGTCATCGTCATCGACACCCCCCCTGCCCTGTCGTACACCACTATCAATGCGCTCCTGGCCAGCAACGGAATCATCATGCCGCTGCCCCCCAGCACGCTGGACTTCGCATCTGCTGCCCAGTTCTGGTCACTGTTTTCGGACCTCACCACGCAACTGCTGACCAATCGTGGCCACGACAAGCAGTTCGATTTCATGAACATCCTGCTTAGCCGCGTCGACAGCTCGGACGCCACGGGCGCGATCGTCAAGCAGTGGATCCAAAGCACCTACGCCAACCGCGTGTCGGTGTTGCCGATGGAGATCCCGAAATCCGCGGTCACGGCTTCGGCAACCGTTGAGTTCGGGACGGTATTCGACATCACGAAGTACGACGGTAACGCCCGGACCTTCAAGCGGGCGCGGGATGCTTACGATTTGATGGTGAGCTACATCGAGACTTCGGTTCAATCAGTGTGGCGTCGGCAGGTTGATGCGGCACCCGTAGCCCCCGTGGCTTCCGCGGCTCCAGGCCGGGAATCGGCGGTGTTGAACCGTTCAACACCTGACGCAGGGAGGAGTGGGTAATGGCACGCAAGATGTTCGAGAAGGCTGGTCTCATTCCAGGCCTGCAGGTGTCAGCGAAGCCCGTGCTGGATGCCGCGCCGGCAGCCGAGCCACCGAAGCCCAAGACGGCACCAGGAACGATGATGGGCTTTCTTACGGCGCAGTCAGGCGCGGTTCAGGAGGCTGAAGCGCTCAAGGCGCGCGTCAAGTCTCTGGAAGAGGAGGTTCCCCTTCGCAAGCTGGACCCCTCGACGGTCAAAGCTTCAAAGTGGGCCAACCGGCATGAGGCTTCGTTTCACACCACCGAGTTCCAAGACCTGAAGGCAGAGATTGCTGCAGCCGGGGGCAACGTCCAGCCCATCAAGGTGCGTCCGGTGATGGTGTTGAACGGTTCAACACCCTCGGCCGGGGCGACCTTCGAGCTGATTTATGGGCACCGCAGGCATCGGGCCTGCGCCGAGTTGGGGATACCGGTTTTGGCAGTTGTCGAAGAGGCGACGGACCTGAGCCTGTTTGAGCAGATGGAGCGCGAGAACCGCGGTCGCCAGAACCTATCTGCGTGGGAGCAGGGGGTGATGTACCGGAAGGCCCTCGACGAAGGGCTCTACAGCTCGCTTCGAAGGCTGTCCGAAGGCTTGGGGGTGGACGTCTCGTTGGTGTCTAAAGGCGTGTCGCTTGCGCGCTTGCCGGATGCCGTGGTGACCGCCTTTCGCAGCCCGCTGGACATCCAGTTTCGCTGGGCTGCCCCGCTTACTGAGGCCATTCAGAAAGACCCGGACGGGACACTGTCCCGAGCGCGCGCCATCGCCGAAGCACGTGGCGATATCAGTGCCGCCACCGTCTTGTCCAAGCTACTAGGCTTGCCAGATGCGACGCCGTCACGCGCCGTGCCGCAAACATTGACGATCTCCAAGGCGGGCAAGGTGGCGGCGAGTCTGAGTGCCGACAAGAAGGGCAGGGCGCTCATTCGCTTCGAGGTGGGGGCACTGCCCGAGGCCAAGCGCAAGGCACTGGTCAAGATCATTGAGGACTTCCTCAAGGCGTGAAGAAAGCCGTTCGGCGATGAGTTCGCAATGTTGATCGGGTGCCGCAGGGGCCGTCTACAGGTACGCAGGGGCGGGATGCGGAATCCATGTCCCAGCCTTATGGTGAAGCTTGCACGGTGCCTATGCCCGACGGTCAGGCTAGCTGAGGGCTTACAGACGCGCCCGTCGGCTTGTGGATGGCCCTTGGTATGTGTCACCAGAAAGCATAGACTTTGATATATGCCCAGGGAGCCCGTTATGAGCCAGACTGCAAAACTCTTCACCAACGGCCGCAGCCAGGCTGTGCGATTGCCCGCGGCTTTTCGCTTCGACACCAAAGAAGTCTTCATTCGTCAGGACCCGAAAACCGGTGACGTGATCCTGTCGCGCAAGCCGACCACGTGGGACGGTTTTTTCGCAGCATTGCAGGCGACCGACGTCCCAGAAGACTTCTTGTGCGCAGCGGAGCGCGCGCAAGGACTCCATGACCGCGATCCGTTGGAGGGTTGGCGGGAGTGACGCGATACATGCTCGACACCAATACCGTCAGCCATCTCCTCAGGAAGCACCCAGCAGTTGCGCGTCGCGTGGTGGCCATGCCGATCACAGATCTGTGCATCTCTGCAATCACCCAAGGCGAGTTGCTGTTCGGTCTGGCCAAGCGTCCAGACGCCGCTGCGCTCCATGAAGCGGTCAGAGAATTCCTGAGGCGAGTCGACGTCTTGCCATGGGATGCGGCCACGTCGGAGGTCTACGGAACCACCCGAGCCGCTACCCAGCGCGAGGGCAGGGTCCTGGCGCCCTTGGATCTCCTGATCGGCGCCCACGCCCTGAGCGTCGACGCCATCCTGGTGACGAGCGACCGCGCGTTCCGGCAGCTCCCAGGCCTGTCAATCGAGGACTGGACCGAGGAATCTCGATAGGGGGAAGGGATGCGGCCGGCGTGTCCCTTTAAACGTTCAATACATGATAAGTATCCTTATCATGATGCTCAAAACCCGGTGACAAATGTGCATAGCTCAGCACACAATCAGCCAAGTGCTTGATTGTCAACGGCGTTTTGAGGAAAGCGATCCTTGCGGCCCCTGACCACCATCGCTGGTGTTAGGCATGGACCTTAATGGGAGAGGTGGGCCGGCAAGTGACTGTGCAACTGGCTGGCGTCTCCACAACCGGTAGAGGAACTAAAATGTAGTATTGCTTTTTGTTGTATGTAGTGTCATACAACATACACATCCGAACGAGATTTCACCGATGCCAATCACAAGAGATCAAATCTTCGCGGTCGCCGACGAGATCGACGCCGCAGGGCAAAACGCGACACTGGCGGCGGTGCGCAAAGCGCTCGGGGGCGGCAGTTTCACAACCATCTCGGACGGGATGACGGAGTGGAAAGCGCGTAAGGCAGCCAAGGAGATACCGCTGCGCGAGCCTGCACCATCGGCGGTTGCAGATCGCTTGACCGAGCTCGGCGCTGAAATCTGGACCTCTGCCCTGGAGCTGGCCAACGGCCGCTTGGTGACCGAACGCGAAGCCCTGGAAGCAGCTCGCCTGCATCTCGAAGCCGAAAAGGCAGAAGCGGCCGAACTGGCTGATCAAGTCACCGCCGAGCTTGAGGTGGCCAAAATAGCGCTGTTGTCAGCGAGCTCGGCAGAGCAGGCCGCGCGCAGTGAATGCGACACCTTGCGACAGGCGCTTGCCGAACAGAAGCTGCAAGCGGCCACCAGCGAAGCTCGCGCCCACGAAATTGAAAAGCGCGCGAACGATCTCAACGCGGAACTGGCACGGGTCAACCAACAAAACGCCGATCTCGTCGCCGGCCTGGCGGCGGCTGCCAAATCTGCCGCGCCGCTGGATGGCGTGTCAGTCCGGTCGGCCTGACCGTGGCCCCATGACAGATAACAGCGGCAGGGTCACGTCCTGCAAAGCACACCTGACGGACGCGACTCTTCTCAAAGGCGGGGCTCGGATTCAGTGGACTGCCGGGCGGCGATGTCTTGGGTGATGAATACGCGCGCCCCACCACTGTCGACCCGCGATGCTTGCTCGCCACCGGTGCCAGCAGGGCAGGGCGCCACCACCTCACAGGGTCGAGGAAATAATGGGTCGGGCGCGGCACGGCAGCGCAAGCTGCACGTCGGCCACTTCGCCTTCATGCGCTCGGTGGTCCAGGGCCTCGATCCCCGCGAGAGCTGGGAGCGCTACTTCCGCGTCGAAGGCGAAGCCACGGACCAACGCACCGTGCGCGCCACCATCGCCTGGATCCGCGTCGAATTTGGGGCCGCCGCAAAACGCGAGGACCGGTTCGGCACCGCGCGCCTGGTGCGCATCGACGCCACCCGCATCGCCGACCCGTCGCTTGACCCATTCGTCGAACTGCCCAGCCTCGAAGCCTTCGCCGAAGCGCATGGCCTCGAAAACGAGCGCCAGGCCGACCAGATCGCCGCCTACGAGGCAGCTCATGAGTCTAATCACGGCCGCGCGACGCAGCGCCTGCGCCGACGCGCCCGGCTGATCGCGCGCCAGCTCGAAGCGCTTCGTTGGCTCGAAAGCCTGGTTGCCCAGTCGCCGAAGGCCGGCGATTCGGTCGCCGCCTGGTTGAACCCGACGCTGGCCAGCCACCTTGAAGCAGCTGACATCTTCACGCTCGCCCAGCTGGTCGAGCGCATCAACGGTGTCGGCCGGCGGTGGCACGCCGGCATCAAGGCG
>ENA-OBIT01000094-OBIT01000094.1-metagenomes-genome-assembly--contig:-NODE-94-length-35827-cov-11.7001_pt1 | contig 35827 bp, 36 predicted proteins | sample MGYA00153386_OBIT01 | MGnify analysis MGYA00153386
AAAATTCTTAAAGAATTTGGAAATAATTATGTAATTAATTTTGCTTAACTACTTAATAGCATTGGATGATACTATACTCTGCATTTGCTAGGATATCCACCTCACGCATAGAACCTTCTGACGCAAATAGCCTTGCGCTTGTCGCCAGGAGAGCTTCAATATCATTAATGAGTTGGCGACTTGGGTTTGAGGTCATGCGGAGATATTATAATTTTTAGACTAAGAATATCACAAAACATCGCCCTACAGCAATAGATTAAAAAAATAGAGGGCGGGTTTCACATAAAATTTAACTGCAAAAGTCAAATTTCATGCTCTAAACCCGCCCTCGCAAAACTCGCTTAATAAGCGTCTTGCAATTCGTAGAAATCAGGGGAAATATAATCTTTCCGCAACGGCCAACCTACCCAATCTTCGTTCATCAAAATGCGTTTCAGATTCGGATGTCCTTCGTAGACGATGCCGTACATATCGTAGGATTCCCGCTCTTGGAAATCAACTGCTTTCCAAATCCAGTAGACTGATGGCACTCTCGGATCGTTGCGGGGAATAAATACTTTGACGCGGACTTCTTCGGGATGCGAAGCATTATCTGTCAGTTTAGTCAAGTGGTAAACGCTGACTAAATCTTGTCCAGGGCCTTGGTCATAGGCGCACTGGCACTGCATATAATTGAACCCGTAGGCATACAGTGCTGTTGACATGGGAATTAAGAAGTCCCGATCGACCTTTAAGATTTCCACACCCAAATTATCGGCCGCTAGTGCTTCGTGATCGAAGCCATTCTGAGTCAACCACTGGGAAGTTTTCCCAGCTTCAACGATCGCAGATTCCTGATCAGCCACGGTTTACCTCCTGTTTTTGTGCAGTCAGCAGGCCCGGTGGAACTTGCATTCCCATAGCTTCGGTGAGTTCCTTCGGTGGGGCCATCCGGCCGGGAATTGACAAATATTTGCCATCCAAAATGTCGTCTACTACTTTCATTTTGTGGGGTCTGGTGTAGTAGCGGTGCGTTGGAAGCAAGTTGCCGCGTTCTTGCATAGAATCGTTGGCGATTTTTTTCCGCAGTTTGATAATTGCGTCAATAATCGCTTCTGGACGTGGGGGACAGCCTGGTATGTACACGTCTACGGGAATTAGTTTGTCAACGCCTCTGACTGCTGTCGGGGAGTCTACGCTGAACATTCCGCCCGTGATGGTACAAGCGCCCATCGCGATGACGTACTTGGGTTCGGGCATTTGTTCGTACAGCCGTACCAAGATGGGGGCGTACTTCATGGTGATTGTGCCGGCGGTGATTAGCAGGTCGGCTTGTCGTGGGCTCGATCGAGGTACTAAGCCAAAGCGATCGAAGTCAAAGCGCGAACCAATCAAAGCTGCAAATTCGATGAAGCAGCAAGCAGTACCATAAAGCAACGGCCACAGGCTGGAAAGTCTCGCCCAGTTATAGAGGTCATCAACTGTCGTCAGGATGATGTTCTCTGAGAGTTGAGATGTGACTTCAGGTCGCTCTGCGGGGTTGACAATTAGCGATTTTTGTGATTTGTCAGAAGTTAAGACCATTCTAAGGCTCCTTTGCGCCAAGCATATACAAGAGCTATAACGAGAATCGTAATGAAAAACAGGGCTTCGATAAAAGCCAAGAGTCCTAGTTGGTTGAAAGCAACCGCCCAAGGATAGAGGAAGACTGTCTCTACATCAAAAATGACGAAGACCAGCGCGAACATATAATATCGGATGTTGAACTGAATCCAGGCTCCGCCGATCGGCTCGACGCCAGATTCGTAGGTAGTCCGTCGGTCGTAGGGACGACTTTTGGGCCGCAGCACCTTAGACGCCGTAAGGGCGAGGATAGGGACTAGGCTGGAAATTAACAGAAAACCTAAAAAATACTCGTAGCCGCTAAGTGCAAACACAGTGAATAATTACTGCCTCTGTGAAAGGGTTCTGTAACTTGTCTTTACGTATTATATCGATTTTGTGTAGCTGAGATTGCCAGTTGATTGAGATTAATCGTCCATCTTCTGCAATAATTTTTAATGTATATTTTAATAAAACCGCAATATCAAGATTAAACCAATAATTTTGTAACTGCCTGTGGAAGACGGGCGGCTGCCTGTGGACGCTAAGTAAGACCACGATCGACTTAAATGTCAAACATCCTTGTGGTGTCCCAACGTGGCATCGGCGGTTGAGACGGGAAACCTCGAAGACGAATAAGACCGTCCTAATCTGAGTTTTAGTTGGAAGCCCCAACTGCTGCGAAGTTTAGCTGAGGTACTTCACGATTAGCTGACCCATAATTTTGGATTTATGAGCGATCCAGCCACTGAGACTAAAACCCTCGATCGGCATGAGTGTCGCGCCTGCGGCTACATCTACGATCCGAAAAAGGGGAATCCTAAAATTGATATTGCCCCGGGCACGGCTTTTGAAGATTTGCCGATGACTTGGGTATGTCCCGTTTGCGCAGCGCGCAAGCCGATGTTTCAAAATCTCGGTCAGATGGAAGGAGTATCGGGATTCAAGGCAAATCAGCGTTACGGTGTCGGTGTCAACGGCATGACCGAAGGTCAGAAAAGTTTGCTGATTTTTGGCGGCCTGGTCGCTGGTTTTTTGTTGTTACTTAGTATGTATGGTTTGCAGTAAAACGATTGTGAGATTTTGGCAACGAATTGTAATGTTATTGGCGGCTGCGCTCATCTGTACGAGTTGCAGTACCATCGGTTCTGTGAGTTACAACCCCTGGCAGGTAATTGCCTTGCCCACGGAAGCTAATTTACAGGATATTGCCTTTACGGGCAATTCTCAGCACGGCTGGGTGGTGGGTTCTGAGGCGACTTTGTTTGAAACCTCCGATGGCGGTTCTAACTGGAAGCCGATCGCCCTGGATATCGACGATACTAGGTCGCGTTTTGCATCGGTGAGTTTTTCGGGTTCCGAAGGCTGGATTGTTGGTCAGCCTTCAGTTTTGCTTCACACAGAAGATGAAGGCAAGTCTTGGACGCGGATTGCTTTGAGCTCTCAGTTACCCGGTTCTCCGAGTACGATCGCCGCTTTGGGCCCAAATTCGGCCGACATGACGACCGATGTGGGAGCGATTTACCGAACTATTGACGGTGGCAAAAATTGGAAAGCTATTGTGCAAGATTCCTTTGGAGTCGTTCGCAATATCAACCGTTCTGAAGATGGAAAGTATGTTGCGGTTTCCTCGAAGGGAAATTTCTATTCTGTCTGGAAACCGGGACTGGATGCTTGGGAACCTCACAACCGTAACAGTTCTCGTCGCCTTCAAAATATGGGCTTTACCAAGGACGGACGTTTGTGGATGATCGCCCGCGGTGGTCAGATTCAGTTTAGTGATGCGTCTGAGGCTGAAGGCTGGGGAAAACCGTTTTTTCCCGATCGCAAGGCGAGTTGGGGTTTGCTAGACATGGCTTACCGGACTGATAAGGAAGTTTGGGTAGCTGGTGGCGGCGGCAATTTGCTGTGCAGCTTGGACGGCGGGAAAACTTGGCAAAAAGACCGCGAAGTTGAGGATGTTCCTGCTAATTTTTACAGGATTGTCTTTATGGGCCCCGATCGCGGATTTGTGATCGGTGCAAACGGTACTCTGCTGAAATATCAAGGTTCAGCACAAGCTGCTTGATAGTAGAATAGTAATAGAGATTGTCTGTCGATTTGTTGTTGAAAGGAGGATTCTAAATGGCTGGTACAACCGGAGAACGTCCGTTTGGGGACATTATTACAAGTATCCGTTATTGGGTAATTCACAGCATCACCATTCCAGCTTTGTTTGTGGCTGGATGGCTGTTTGTGCAAACGGGTTTGGCGTACGATGCTTTCGGAACTCCTCGCCCTAACCAGTATTTCACCCCGCAACGGGAAGAATTACCGATTATTTCCGATCGCTTTGAAGCTAAGAAACAAGTAGATCAGTTCATTGGCAAGTAATTTAACAAGGATCTGAAAAAATGACGAGCAGAACTCCAAACAATGAGCCAATTTCGTATCCGATTTTTACGGTGCGGTGGCTAGCAGTTCATACTTTAGGCGTCCCAACTCTTTTCTTTTTGGGCGCGATCGCAGCAATGCAATTTATTCAACGATAGGAGTTTACAATGCCTGAACGTGCCCCTAATCCCAACGAGCAGCCTGTTGAGTTAAACCGGACTTCGCTTTATTTGGGTTTGTTAATGATTTTCAGTCTGGGTATTTTGTTCTCCAGTTATTTCTTTAACTAACTGGTGTTTGAGTTTGCTATCGATAGTTCGATCAAATTTGTTTAGCTGTAAATTAGTGAGGTGATGGCTATGTCTAGTGGTGGCAAAATTCCTTTGTGGCTGGTAGCTACTGTCGCTGGTCTCGGTGCTCTGAGCATTTTGAGTCTTTTCTTCTACGGTGCTTATGCCGGTTTAGGTTCTTCGATGTAAGGAGAATCTGGCGTATTTTATGCCTCTAACCCTCCTTGAAAAAGGGGGGTTTTAATTAAGCGAAGTTTGTTGGTAAATCTGGCAGGACTTACGCACGGGGGGCCGAAAACCCGGTTTCTGCGTCAATATTTCAAGGGAAAAAGCGACGATTTTTGGAAGAAACCGGGTTTTTTGCGTCCAAGACTATCTGGGATAAATGTTATCGAAAGAGTTGACTTTTTGGCAAGTTTATGATAAATTTGTGCGAGTCGGTGAGAGCGGGATTTTTTGTGTTTGGGTGGAGATATACTCAATAAACCGCTCGCCTTGCAGGTTCACCAATCATATCAATTCCGGTTGCACTCAGACCTGATTGTTGACTGTTGACTGTTGACTGTGAGTCTAAAAACTGATGTCAAATCCGCTATTCATCGGAATTATTCATCTCTCTCTTATCTCCCTCTGTGTTCTCTGCGTCAAGAGCGGTTAAATCATTCCGATGCAACCGGAAACGATATCACCCCAAAATCGATCGCCCTAGCCAACAATCTCCCACTCTTAGTGGGCTCGATTGTGACAATAGCTAAAACTTGCTAGTAGAATGATGCAAGAGCCGATCGCTCGATCGTAGTCCATAGCTAAATATGACCCCACCGCAGCCGCCCCGCAAACCTCAAACCGTCTTTGGTGCAATCACCCAAGCAGTCCAGACTATTGCCAAGGTTAATTTTAACCAGCTAGCGCTAAAACCGAATGCCAAAGTACCCGAACTCTGGGTACAAGATGCCGGCGCTGCAAAAGCGGAGGTTTATCCGCTATTGGGCGATCGATACTTGTTAGGTCGATCGTCCAAATCTTCAGATATTGTAGTTCGCAATCCCGTTGTCAGTCACGTACACTTATCCCTGTCGCGGGATAGTAGACGGCGAACCCCTTTTGTAATCAAGGATGAAGACTCTACTAACGGCATTTACCGAGGCAAAAGGCGAGTTAACAACATCTCCCTGCGTCACGGAGACGTGTTCACTTTAGGGCCACCAGAACTCGCCGCCGCCGTCAGAATTCAGTACGTAGATCCGCCACCTTGGTATTCGGAAGTTGTCCGTTATGGCTTTTATGGTGTCAGCGGAATCACCGCTTTGATGGCGATGTTGGTAGGTGTTGAATCGACAAAATTTCAAGTACGTCCCTTACCGAGAAGCGTCAACGGGCCAGTAATTGTTTACGCCCGCGATGGACAAACTCCGCTGCGTCCTCCTCAGAATAACGCTCACTTAGAATTAAAGCAATTGCAGGATTTTTCGCCTTATTTATCCAAGGCAATACTTGCTTCCGAAGACAGCCGCTACAATTGGCATTTAGGGGTAGATCCGATCGGCGTTTTGCGAGCACTTTTAACAAATGTTCGCGGGGGTGAAATTCGCGAAGGCGGTAGCACTCTGACGCAGCAGTTGGCGAGGAGTTTGTTTCGAGATTATGTCGGAACTCAAGATTCGGCGGGACGCAAGTTCCGGGAAGCCGTAGTTGCTTTGAAACTGGAGAGTTACTATAGCAAAGATGAGCTGTTGCTGACTTATTTGAATCGCGTGTTTTTGGGCATCGACCTTTATGGTTTTGAGGATGCCTCTCGGTTTTATTTTGGTAAGTCGGCCAAGGATTTAACTCTGTCAGAGTCTGCTACTTTGGCGGGTATTTTGCCAGCGCCAAACAGTTTTAATCCGATTCAAAATTATCAGTTGGCGGTGCAGTATCGCGATCGGGTGATCGAACGGATGCGGGCGATGGGGACGATTTCTCAGGAAGAAGCCGATCGCGCCAGGCGATCGCGAATTGAGATCAATCCCAAAGCTCGTGAATTTCTCCAAAGTACGATCGCTCCTTATTTCTACAATTATGTATTTGACGAATTGGAATTTTTGTTAGGAGCACAGTTAGCCAGAGAAGGCAATTTTATTGTAGAAACAGGTTTGAATCCCAGCCTGCAAAAAGTAGCAGAAAGTTCCCTCAGAAATTCGGTAGAAAATGCCGGAGCAAGTGCTGGCTTTTCTCAAGGAGCAGTCGTAACTCTCAATACTAAAACTGGGGAAGTCTTAGCTTTAGTTGGCGGCGTAGATTATTTGCAAAGTCAGTTTAATCGGGCGACACAAGCTTTGAGACAGCCCGGTTCTACATTTAAGATTTTCACCTATGCAGCCGCCCTAGAACGCGGCATACCACCAAGCAAAACTTATTCTTGCGAACCTCTTTCTTGGGGCGGACAAAGCTACAGTGGCTGCGAAAGAACTAGCGGCAGTGCTGATATGTATCGGGGTTTAGCACAGTCCGAAAATGCAATTGCTTTGAGAGTGGCACAACAAGATGTCGGTTTAGACAATGTAGTCGGAATGGCTAGGCGTTTGGGGATTACATCTCCACTGCGTTCTGCGCCTGGTTTAGTATTAGGTGAAAGTGAAGTTAATGTATTGCAATTGACGGGTGCATTCGGGGTTTTAGCGAACCGGGGTTTGGGCAATCGTCCCCACGTAATCAAGCGAATTATTGATAGCAGCGATTGCAAAGATCGGAGCGATATTAAGAATTGCCGGGTGATTTATGACTATCAAAAAGATGGCGTTGCCAATCGGCAGTTAATTTCTGAAGGTGTAGCGGATACGATGACTGATATGCTGCAAGGTGTAGTGCGGGGAGGTACTGGAAGCAGTGCTGCTTTGGGATTAGGAGAAGCTGGAAAAACAGGCACGACTAATGATAATAAAGATTTGTGGTTTGTGGGTTATATTCCGAGTCAGCAACTTGTGACAGGGGTTTGGTTGGGAAATGATGATAATTCTCCGACTGGCGGAGGTAGTGCAAATGCTGCTCAGTTGTGGGGGGAGTATATGCGGCAAGTGGCGCGTTGAAATTGCTGAAATTATTGTTTTTACTTCTTTTAAATCCTCGACTTCTTGAAGAAGTTGGGGATTTGCATAAATGATTGCATGATTTGGGAGAATTGGTATTACTTCATATCAATTCCGGTAACACTCCTTATGATAGGTCGGAGACGGCAGTGCCGTGTCCCTACGCCAGATTAATCGTAGGGACACGGCACTGCCGTCTCCTGACTGTGGGTAATATTAATTCCGATGCTACGGGATTTGATATCAATCCTGAACCCAACGGTCACAATTAGTAAGGTGCGTCATATCATCTCCGGTCATATAACAATTATTTGAACGATTTTTATCGCCCTGTCCGTAAAATAAGTGACACTCGAACGAGTTACCACAAACGAGTGTCACTCGAAAAAGTGACTGGCAAGGCATTTCCGTCAGCGGTTATACCTAAGAAATAAATGCAAACAAGGGGTCACATAATCAATAATGCAACACGAATTCGCGATCGAATTCGAGGGTGAAATAAGTTACAAAGCTGAAACCCACATTCTCTCATCGGTACTCTAAAACTGTCCCGAGTATTGATTTAAGTCGAGTATTGATTTAGGTATAGACGAACCGACTTTAGGAGTTTCCCATGAAATTTAGTTTCCTGTCCATCGCGATCGGCTGTTCGAGTCTAGTTGCTCTCGGGCTATCGCAATCCCCCTCAATCGCTGCAACTGTAACCGTGCACTTTCCTCAGATGCCTAAGAGTGGGCAAGACTTCAATTACACCTACAAGGTAAATCGTTCTACCAGCAATTCTCTGCGGGATGTCGGTGCTCTCCAACAGTTATTTCGAGGGCCAAGCAGTAGGGAAATTGCTGGTGCACCGGGTTTACAGGCGATCGTACCGCTGCTTTCTGCCAATTCTTGCAACGGTCAAACCCTACCTGCTGGAGCTATCAATGCAGGTAGCTTTATGATCAAACGCCAGATATCGGGTAGTAACATTGCCTACAAAATTCGTTTCTGCCAATCTTTCGTCACTAGCGGAATTGGGGCTGATGCCATTCGCGACACCGCTATTACAAAGACTCTCCGGGAAAATCTCAAATACGTCCCCGGTGTCAAAAATATCACCCAAATCAGCATTGCTCGATCGAGTAATGCGTGCTTTGGCGGTAGTGGAAATACCTGCTGGCCCTAATATCTGCGATCGAACCAAATTCATTTATCTAAATTAAGGAACATACTATGAAACCTATCGTTTCTATTTTAGGCACGATCGCGCGTTAGCGAAGCCCTCGAAGAGGATCGCCCTTTTCCCCCACATTGCCCAAGCCAGCGCCTACAAAACCAACAGTCGCACCACTTTTATTCATATTAAAGAACTTCCTGGTGACAGTGGCTCTGCTATTGGCGGCGGCTACTACAGGACTTACGTAGGTGGCAGGGAGTGGGGAGGGAACTTCCAGGCGACTAGCGTCACCAGCAGTGGTGGCATCAGAACCTATACTGGAACCTTCACCGACTCTCGCAGCGGGCCCGGTGCAACGCAAGAATGTAAGGGCAACCTGAAACTACAACGTCCGGTTTCTAACTCCGGCCCTGCGCCCCTGACAGCCTCTTGGACGATTACTGGTGGGGTCAACTGTCCTTCTCGCGTGGGTTCAATCTTGAAGCTGAATCTGACCGAAGCCGTTCCAGTCGCGAATAGCAGTGGCAATTTCCTGGCCAGCAATGCCAATACCATTGAATCTGAAACCGCAGGCAGCGCCACTTGGGCCAAGTGGGTTGTCACCGACCCAACGGGGCTCAATTGCCGCGCCATTGCTCCCAGTGGGACTGTCGTTACGACCTTCTCCAACGGCAGCACCATTGATGTCGGTTATCGGGGCCTCAACAGCTTCATCACCGCTGGGGGCACTTCCTGGTTGCGAGTGCCCAGCCAAAACTGCTTCATCCGCGCCAACAGCCGATATATCAAGCCCAAACTGATGCCATTCTAACGAGCGTCTAGCCGCTTATTTGAAGCTCTAATTTTTGCCCCTATTTTTCCGCTGATTCTACAGTTTGATAAATAGGGCGACATCCAGACAATGTTTCATGCAAATTGACGACATTTCCGATTACGGCGATCGCCGGCGCTGCAAATCCAGTCGCCTCAACTTGCTCTACAATTGTAGCCAAAGTTCCGATCAATTCTTCTTGTTCCGGTCGAGTTCCCCAGCGCACTAAGGCTATGGGGGTTTCTGCACTCAATTCGGCTGCTGTCAACTGACCGATAATGTAAGGCAAATTGTGGATTCCCATGTATACTACAATGGTTTCGGAGCCCCGGGCGATCGCCTGCCAATTTACTTCGGGTCGATATTTTCCGGCTGATTCGTGACCGGTGACAAAGGTGACTGACGAACTGTACGATCGATGTGTTAAAGGAATTCCCGCATAAGCAGCGGCCGCAATCCCAGAAGTTACACCGGGGACGACTTCTACTGACACTCCAGCTTTTACCAACTCTTCCATTTCTTCGCCACCGCGGCCGAAGATAAACGGATCGCCACCTTTGAGACGAACTACGATCGCATTATCTTGAGCTTTTTCGATCATTAGCTGAGTTGTTTCGTCCTGCATTAACGAGTGACGACCTTTGCGTTTTCCGGCATCAATTCGTTCGGCTTGCGGGTTGATTGCTGCCAAAATTTGAGGGCTGACTAAAGCGTCGTAAATCACCACATCCGCACACTCTAACAGAGCTTTTCCCTTCAAGGTCATCAAACCTGGATCTCCGGGCCCCGCACCTACTAAATACACTTTACCTAAAGACATTTTTCTTGCTTCCTTTACGCCTTCTTTGCCTCTGGGGTTCATTCTTGAATTAAATCCCCAATTAAGTTTGCTAATTCTACACTTGCGCCGAGAGGATTTGCCAGATGAATTTCCGCCTCGGGAAATTGCTGCTTTAGCTGTTCGACATTTTTATCGATCGCATCTGTGATTCCTCCATTAAATAAGAAGTATGGCACAATTCCGATTTGCTGCTGTCCACCACGAACTAAACTGTCAATTTGTGATTCCAAACTCGGCTTTACTGACCAATAAGCTGTTAGCGCACCAAGTTTGCTAGCGATTTCTTCAACAGTCGAGTTGCCTCCGGGGCGACGGCTACCGTGAGATAGTAAAATCCATTTTGGCGAGCATAAATTGGGGAGAAAAGCCACCTGCTGCATCTGAATTTTTAGCAAGTTTGTTAAGCCTGCTTCCTGGGAACCTAAGTGCGGGCGCAATTCAATTTTTAGCTTGTCACCAAAAGTTTGTTGCGCAATTTCCACCTCTGCGGGTATGTCTTCGGCGACGTGAACTCCTGGGAGTAAAAATACGGGCAGAATTTGCAATTCTGTCAGTCCGAGGGAGAGAGTACGATCGCCAAAACTGCAAATTTGTTCGTGCAGCGGCGCGGGGCCGAGTTCTAGGGTAGCGGTTGCGACTGTCACCGACGAGTCAGCCAAATTTTGAGACAGCAGTTGACAGAGGTTTTCCAAAGCTAGTTGGGGTCTGGGGTCACGGCTGCCGTGAGAAACTAATAAGTAAGTAGATGATCGCAATTTCAATAGGGATTTTGTGTTAATGGTCGATCGAGATATTGAATAATTCTAACATCTGGGAGCCGAAATTCGTAAAAAAACATAACACCGATATCCCCGACTTCTTAGAGAAGTCGGGGATATAAGTTGCCGAATATTCTGATTAACCTTGAGGAGTAGGATCGGCGACGTACTTGAAAGTAGGTTCAGAGTTCAAAGCATTTGGCTGGTCTTTGCCATCACTAGACAAGTTAAAGAACAGATCCACTGTTGAATCTGGCTCGATATTTCCGAACATCGGATCGGTAAGTTTGCCCATAGATTGTAGAGCATTCATGAACATTTGAGTGTGGGAAATCTCCCGAGTCAGCAAGAAATGCAGCGTCTTTTTAGTTCCGGCATCCGGCGCTAGTTTAATCAATGCTTCGTAGGTTTGGCGAGCTCCTGCTTCCGCACTGATATTTGCGCGCAAATCGCGCACGACATCGCCGCCTTCGTTGACATAAGCACCAGTCCAAGCTTGACCTTCGCTGTCCAATAAGTGCGGGCCTACGCCACGAACTGCAAATAAAGTGCTTTTGTAAGCTTCTGTTTGGTCAACGTTTTTGGTGTGAGATTCAATTAGTTTGCCAACCATTTCTAAGTGACCGAATTCTTCGATCGCAATATCTTGGAGCATATCCTTGATCTCTGCATTTTCACAGTGAAAGGACTGCACCCAGTATTGCAGAGCTGCTGTTAGTTCTCCAGTGGCTCCGCCAAACTGTTCTAGCAGCAATTGGGCAAAACGTGGGTTGGCTTCGTCTACTGTCACCGGAGACATTAGTTGCTTTTTGTGAAAAAACATCGATCGATACCTCTCTTTAGTTCTGTGGCAGACTTGTAGCAGTGTTCACGCTTCAGCATCCATTGTGCGACAAGCGATCGCACCGAACCTCGGTCGCTGGATACATCTAACAGGACAGATTTATCTGCTTTTAGATAGAGTTTAAATATGAAATTTTAGTGATTTAATTGACAGACAATATTACAATTTAGCAGCCGGATTATTGTTGCACTCGGTTAGTTTTGCTGACAGGGCATCGAGGTGGCGCAGCCACTGAATGCCGCCAACCCAACTGCGAGACGGGAGGTGTCCGATTGGTGCTTTTTGAGTATATTTAACTTGTCCTGAAGCAGTCGCAGAGTTGTATGTCGGCCAGTTTACCCGATCGCAAAATCGGATGTAATCTCCCTTGACGCTTTCGTAGATTTGCTTTTGGACGCTGAAGCCAAACCGACCTTGACTGTGTTGCACCCAAAGGCGATCGAGTATTTGCAAATCTTCGCACGGTAACTGGTTAATTTGGCTGATTTCTAGCAGAGTTCCCGGTTCCAGCGAGAGAGACTGACACATCAGTAGCCAAGTTTCGCGATCGGCTTCTTTCAACTTTTTGTTTGACAAAAAATCCCGCAGTTTGGTATAATCAACTCCGCGTTCAGAAACCAGACTCAACTCCAAATTTGAATTAACAGATAAGGATTGTGCGGGTAAAATAGGATAATCGGGAGTTTGTGGCGCGCTGAAATCTGTTGGATTGTCGCTATTGTTGAGAGTAGGGGCGATCGGCATTTTGGGCAAAAGCAAAGCTCGATCGCGTCTATCCAAAGCTGCATCGATATCTTGCAAAACTTCCGCAGCAAAACCGTACCGCTGATTGAGATGAGTTTGCAGCAATTTATCTAAAATTTCACCTAACTCGTCACTAATACTCGTATTTTTGGGGACGAAATCCCGCCACCACCAGCGTTCGGTCTTATAATCGTACATATCCAAGGGAGGAACTTGCGTCATCAGGCGAATGCAAGTAACACCAAAACTGTAAAGGTCGCTAGCTGGAAATACTTTGCCGCGCATTTGTTCGGGTGCTACATAATCTTGACTGCCGATGAGTGTTGCTGGACGAAGTATCGCTGTATCAGTCATTAATTTGGCAATGCCGAAGTCGATCAATACGGGTTTGTTGTCTGACTGGCGACGGATAATATTTTCTGGTTTGATATCGCGGTGAATGACGCGCTTGTCGTGGATGAATTGCAATACGGGCAGTAAGTCTTGCAGCAGTTGCCAAATTTGAGCTTCATCGTATATACCTTCGTCTAATTCTTGTTTGAGAGTCGGCCCTTCTATAAACTCTTGAACTAAATAAATCTGGCGTTCTTGTTCAAAGCAGGCTAATAATGCGGGGATTTGCGGGTGTTTTCCGAGTTCGTCTAAACGGATGGCTTCTTGGTGAAATAATTCGACGGCTTTCTTGAAAATTTCGGGATCGCGATCGTAAAAATGAAATTGTTTGACTGCACAGCGGGGATGAGATGGGATGTCTTCATCGACTGCGAGGAAAGTTGTGCCAAATCCGCCTTTACCTAAGAGTTGAATCGGGCGATATCTCTGTCTGAGTAAGAGGTTAGATCCGCAGTTTAAGCAATGTTCTGCGGTGTCGGAGTTTTCGGGTTCTTGACATTTTGGGTTGAGACAGTAAGTCATAGGATTTTAGATTTTAGGTTTTAGATTGTAGACAATATTTTTTGGCGTTGCTGAATTTAGGTATGATTCACTCGCCGAGTGAATCCATGAAATCTAGAGTAGGGGCAATTCATGAATTGCCCCTACTAAATTTTGCAGGCAAATCATACTCCAAATCAGCAACGCCGATTTTTTTTAACGAACCGCGAAGGCGCTAAGGGCTCGAAGGAAGATAGAAGATGGAAGATGGAGGATACAAGGTTATTTTAATGTGCTGGCGGAAATCGGGAGACTGCCAGAGTTGTTGAGCTCGGACTACAGGCTTTTTGGGCGGGAATTTTTGCCTGTCGCCCTTGGCGCAAGATTGTGATAAAGCCTTACTGTATCTGAAGTCTGAGGCTATTTGTATCTATCTAATTTAGGAACGATCGGAGATATTCAAAAATATTTTTGCTTTACCCCTAGACTTGTACTAATATGTGATGCTATAGTTAAAACGTTATGGCGAGTGTAGCCAAGTGGTTAAGGCAGTGGTTTGTGGTACCACCATTCGTGGGTTCAATTCCCATCATTCGCCCTTTTAATTCTAGATTGTTTGATGAGTAGCGGTTAGTAGTAGGGTGCGCTTAGGCGCACCTTAATTTTGGGGATTTAGCGGTTCTGTCGGCATCATTTGTGTCAGCTTAACGTTAAAAGTAGTGCCTGTCTGGTGTCTTACGATTAGGCTCGATCCCCCCTAGCCAAGAGGGCGGGCACGGGGGCATCGCCCCTACAAGGGGGGGACAGGAGTCTTCTCAAAGTCCCCCTTCTTAAGGGGGATTTAGGGGGATCTAGAATCAGCAAAAAGCGAGATTTCTCAGGAGTTTCAGGCGATTGTTGACACCAATGTGCCGGCACAAGTTCCGATGTGCTACTCTAAAATCTCGAATCAAAAATCAGAAATCAAAATATGCCATCTTTAGTAGCAGAAGATTGGGGATATAAGTTTAGTGGCGATCGCACAATTAGTAAGTTTATTGGTCAAGTTGAAGGAGAATCGGCTTTAGCCAAATATTGCGATTGGGAATGCAGAGATCGTGCGGAACTTCTGATGTCGGAGATAGCCGGCGAATCTCACAATCTTTTTTATGTGCGCCGCCAAAAGGTAAATGAGAGATTTTCGGAAGAGGAAATCTGGGAGTTGATTCTTGCTACGGATGAAGACGGTTTTGAATTACCTCAATTGCTACAAAAAGCCGATCGCACTTTGCGCTTATTAGCAACTGTACGCTGTGAAGATGGAATCGGTGGCTTGAAACTGCTGGATGCTGGTTTGGTGGCGGTTCCCAGAGGGAGAAAAGATGGGTATGTTTTGCCGGTTCAGTTGCGACTTGTGGCTAAAAGTCGATCGCCAATTCCTGCAAAGTCGATCGCCCGCGTCCAACAAATACCGTTTTGGGACGACAGACACATACCAACTACTGAACAACTAAAAGTTTGGCACACTTTTTTAAATGTTGAAAAACGCATCGCCGAAGCGCGTCAATTTTGCGTACCTTTCCGAACTCACAATTACGGTTCCGGCTTCAAAATCGTTACTTTTGAAATCGATCGCAATTCGGCAACTCTTGACGGCTACGATGAAAATTCCTTGCAAGTAGGCGACTTTCGCGAAAGGCTGAAAAAGGCCAGAAATGAAGAAATTATTCTGTTTGATTCGCCGCCGGGAAGCAGAAGCAGTCGCGATGGCGAGACATTGGGTAGCATCGCCGAAATTGATTTTGAATCTGGTAAATTACGGATTAAGTTAGATGTTGATTTGGGCGATCGCCTGGCGGGTAATAGATATCAAATTCCCAAACAAGGATTCTTATATTTTGAGGCGGCGGGCGATATCAGTCAAATCGAACGCAAGAAAAAAGCTTTAAAAATGCTAACAGATGGACGCGCTCAAAATCCATATTTGAGTGAGTTTTTATTCGATTCTTCTCAGGCGAGAAGCCCGGAAAAATTGATTAAATTGGATCGGGAAAATTTATTAAATCCCAATGCGAATGATGACCAACTTGCGGCGGTAGAAACGGTGCTTTCGGCGCGGGATTTGATTCTAATTCAAGGGCCGCCGGGAACGGGGAAAACGACTGTGATTGCGGAGATTTGCTATCAAATTGCTCGTCAGGGCGGCAAAACTTTGATTGCTTCCCAGGCTAATTTGGCTGTAGATAATGCTTTGAGTCGGTTAGTTCACAATCCGGCGATTCGGGCTTTGCGGAAGGGAAAAGCTCATAAGGTGCAGGAAGAAGGGCAGCCGTTTTTGGAGGAAAATGCGATCGGCACTTGGCTGCAAAATACGGCGACTGATTGCGAACAAAAGCTCTCGCAACGTCTGACTAATGTCAAGTCTTTGCAGAAGTTGCTAGCAGAATCTGACAGATTTACAGCTTACTTTGCCGCCGAAAAAGCTTTTTTCAATGAACTCAAACACTTACACGAAAGTAAGGCTGGCTTTGAGGAAAAGTGGAACGAACAAACAACAGCTTATGAACGAGTTTTAACCGAAAAAAGTGAGATTGAATCTGTTGTTTCTGGGCTAGTCAATCTGCTAGACGCGCCGCAAGTTGACTGGGAATCTCCAGAAGTTGCTGAGTTTATGCCCCGACTAAAACCTTATTCTGAAAACAATGTTTTAGTCGAGAACTTTATGGCAAATGTACGGATTTGTGCTAGCAATGCTATTCAAATTGGTTTCGATCGCCCTGCTTGCGGTGCGTTTGGGATTGCGGTTTGGTTGCGGGAAACTGTAGCAGCGCAAATGTCGGAATTTCAGGCGGCATTCGATCGCGCTGATGATGTTTGTCACGCTATGTCAACGGTTGCGGAGTCGTTGCGGGTGTCGCGCCAGATGTCGGATGCGGTAAATCAGCTACAATTGGGCGATCGGCAAAATCAGACGCACCGCCACAATCTCGAACAGAAAATCAAGAATTTGGAACTGCGAAAAGCGGAGATTGCCGCCGTTGTTGTCGCCGTTGCAGAATGGATTGAGACAGCGGATACGGGACTTTATGAAGTTGTGAAATCTTGCTGGGAAACGGGCGCGATGCTGACTGATGATATGGTAGAGTTGCCCGTGGGACTGTTGAAAATTGCCCGATCGCTCAAATTGCCGATCGTCCCGCCCAAATGCAAAATTAACTTACCCGATTTGGATCGGTTGCGAAACGCGGTATCCCACGAAGCAAACGGCGGTTTTAAGGACATCCAAGGGCAGCAGTTCCGGTTTAGCGAGTTTTTGCACCTAAATTTGAGTCAAACGCCGATCGTGCTCGCTGCGGCCGATCGTACGCAATGGCAACAATTAGCCAGAGACTTCGCCAGCTATTCCCAAATTAGTCAAAGTCAGCGCAAATTTATTATCGAAAAAGCGGCCACTTTCTTAAGTAGCATCCAACAATTTTATAGTGAATCATTACAGCCAAATCAGATCCAGACTACCTTCGATCGCCTAGTCAAAGAATTGCTGCACAGCATCCTCGCAAACGCCCGTCAGTGCATCGTTCCCCTCAAAAATGAAACCGATCAACAACTAATCAAACAGCAACAGTTATTAGATAAAATCGGTCAAACCGTGAACCAGCAGCAAATATCCGCCGCTCAACTTCAGGTAGAAACAGCACAGCAAGCAGCGAACTTAAAAATTAGCGAAGTTACCAATTTATTGCAAGCAATTGTCGAACAGCCAAAAGTACCGGAAAAGTTACGAATTTTAGCCGAACAATATCTCGCCCAAAAATCGAATATTTGGGAGCAACCGCAGCATTTTGTCAAGCAAGTTGAGGTGTGGAAAGCTAGCGCGATTCAGCTTGAAAAATCCATTGCTGACTTAGATGCTTTTGGCATTTTGGAGATAATCAAAACCACTTTAGATGAGCATTTATCTCCGCTGCAAACAGCGGCTGCAACTTTGCAGCAGCAACTCGCCGAACTTCAAACAGAATTGAGCGATATTACGGCTCAACTGAAACAGCAACAACCAACAGCAGCATTAGTTATTGAGAGGAATTGGTGGGAGTCAACCTGGCAAAAAGTTCCGGCACAATACGGGCCAGAAGTTCCCGATACAGGATTGTTCAGCATCGATTTTTTAAGCAAAATTAAGCGTCTCTTCAAAACTTGGCAGCGAAAATTAGAACAAGAAGAAACAGCCCTAAATCGTTCTCAAAACTTTGTCACAGATTGGATTCAGAAACTTCGCAATCCATCCGAAAAAGACCGCAATGATTTAAAGCAAATTTATATCGACAATGCTAACGTAATCGGCATCACTTGCGTGCAAGCTGCTAGCTTTGATTTTACTAAAAACTTCCCCAGTTTTGATGCAGTTATCATTGACGAAGTTAGCAAATGTACTCCCCCAGAGTTATTGATTCCCGCTTTGAAAGGCCGAAAATTAGTATTAGTGGGCGATCACAGGCAATTACCGCCGATGTTCAATCAAAGTACGATCGACGATATCGCCGAAGACATCGGTTGTACCGGAGACGAATTAAGTTTTATCAAAGAATCGCTGTTCAAAGTTTTGTTTGAAAATGCTAGCGACAGCATCAAAAAAATGCTGACAACTCAGTATCGAATGCACCCGCAAATTATGGGCGCAATCAATCAGTTTTACCAGCAAAAACTCAACTGCGGTATTCAGGAAGCGGATATCAAGCGCGCCCACAACCTCGCAGGTAAAATCATTCAAGAAAACAATCATATCCTGTGGGTGAAAACGCCCGTGGGACAAGGATTTGAAGAGGAAAAACAGGGGACTTCGCGGTTGAATGTCAGGGAGATTGATGCGATCGAGCTTTTGTGCGAGCAAATGGAGGCTGCTTGGCGGCCCAAATGTGCGATCGGCGAATCGCCCAAAGAAATAGGAATTATCACTTTTTACGGCGCTCAATTGAACGCAATTAAAGATAGAATTGCACCCGAAAAATTTCCTTCTTTGAGCATCCGCACTGGCACTGTTGACATATTTCAAGGCATGGAAAGACCTGTGATTATTGTTAGCACAGTGTGCAATAATATTAGGGGAGATATCGGATTTGCTAAGGAACCGGAACGGGTGAATGTGGCATTTTCGCGCGCTCAAGAATTGCTGATAGTTGTCGGCTGTCACGATTTATTTACCCAACAAACAGGTACTGTCGGCAAAATGTATCAGGAAGTTTCAAAAACAGTGCGTCAGTGTGGAGGTTTTGTAGATGTTTCTAGCATCCTCAACTAAAGAAATTGACTCGAATTTAAGTTCGCTAGCGGCACAAATTGAGCAACAAAATCCGGGTTTATCAGTGTTAGTGGCGCGTCAATTCCGCTTTGCAATCCGTCAAACTCCGCTGGAGGTGGCGATTAGCGAACCTCGCGAGTTTAACGTGTTGGAAGAGTTCATTCTGCGGGCGGGCGTTGAGTTTGAACCTGCGCCAACTTTGAAGGAATTGGCGGATTTGTTGGGGTTAGACGAGATTTTTGTGAAGACTGCGGCGACGAATCTGGTTAGTTTGGAAATCTTAGATGTGTCTGAAAATGGCAAAATTGCTATCGCCCCGCAAGGCAGAGATTGTTTCGATAAAAGTGCCGTTAGTCGATCGCAAATCCAATCAATTTATGCCATTTCCGATCCTTTAAATCAAACTCTCACCTTTAAACTCGATGCTTTAGCCGCAGAATCGTTCAACCTACCAGATTTAGCAGATTTAGTATCCCTCGAACATCAAATTTCCGATTTTGCGGATTTAAGCGTAGCCGAAATCCAGCCATTAATTCAAGCTTCCGGTTTAGGAATGCACGCCCCAGACAACGGTAAAATCGTGTCAAAGTGCGATGTCATCGGCGATGATTTAGATATTTGGCAAACAGTCTCGATTTTTGTGTTGCTAAGTGCGATCGACAATAAAACAACTATTCAAGTCCGACAAGAAAAGCAAATATTAGAAACAGCATCAAACTTGCTAAATGAACTCGAATCCCAACAAAAATTTTCCTTAAACGACTTGTGTAAGTTACCAGAAGATGCCATCTTGCCAGAACCCGAAATAATCCCGGTTCCCAAAACTCGTAAATCGGCATCTAAGAAAAAACCCAAGGAAACGATATGATAAGGACTGAAGTCCTCACTACGAACCGGTTTGTAGTAAGGACTTTAGTCCTTATTAACTTAAAAATTCAAACGATTTACAAAGTTAGTATTGTACAGATTGACAATATACCGCGAATTTGGTATAATTAATACTTACCAATCGCGCTAAGAATTTATCTGTGTCTGCCAAAGATACCTTCCACGAATCCGTAAAACGAGCCCTGCAAAAAGAACAGTGGGTGATTACTGCCGATCCACTAAAGTTTAAGTTTGGTAATATTAAATTTCAGGTTGATTTGGGAGCAGAAAGGTTAGTCGGAGCGGAGCGAGAAGGGGAGAAAATTGCAGTCGAAATCAAAAGCTTCCTCAATCCTTCTGTAATTACAGACTTTTATGCTGCATTAGGGCAATTTCTCAGTTATCCGCTTGGCTTGGCATCGGTTGAACCTAATCGCAAATTGTATTTGGCAGTACCAATGGACGTGTATAGAACATTTTTTCAGTCTGAGTTTACTCAAGCTGCGGTACAACAGTATCAGGTATTGCTAATCGTATACGATTCAACAAATGAGGTAATTGTGCAATGGACAAGCTAGCTCAATATCGTCAATACGTTCAGACATTAATGAGTCGTTATGCCGAAGATGATGTTTCCGATGATCAAGTCGAAGTGCAACTTATTTTAGACACAGAACGAGATCATTATCAATGGATGAATGTCGGCTGGGAACACTTGACCCGGATTTATCAAACTATCATTCATATTGATATCAAAGATGGCAAAATCTGGCTTCAACAAAATTTGACCGAGCAGAATCCTGCGGAGGAATTAGTTGCAATGGGAGTCCCTAGAGAGGATATTGTTTTGGGATTGCAACCGCCATACAAACGGCCGTATACTGATTACGGTGTAGCGTAAACTATTATCAGGTAGGGTGCGTCACTTGGGAAAATCCCAATTATTTTGCATTCGCTTCGGTGACGCACCCTACAATAATCAGGTAGGGTGCGTCACTTGGAAAAATCCTAATTATTTTGCATTCGCTTCGGTGACGCACCCTACAATAATCAGGTAGGGTGCGTCACTTGGAAAAATTCCAATTATTTTGTATTAGCTTCGGTGACGCACCCTACAATAATCCTACTGAGCTTTAACGCACTTCAACATTCGCAAAGTAGCCGCCGCCGCGTAATTGCGCTTTGCAGAATCATCGGGAGCAAACCGATTGCCAATTTCGTTAAGAGACGAAGCAACGGAACAATAGGCAGACATTTGAGTGATAATTGAAGCAGCCCAATGATTTTGAGTATCTGAAAAAGTTTTAGATGGCTCTTTAGCAACTAAAGTCGGCTGCATTCCCCGCGCCGACAAACCAAATTCTGCCGCTCGACGGAGCACTGCCATCAATTCAGCACGAGTGACTGGCTGCGTAGGTTTAAAAGTCCCATCTTTATAACCGCTAACTATCTTGTTGTCCCGCGCAAATTGAACTTTTCCGGCACTCCAGCGCGAGCTATCAACGTCGCTGTAGGGACGGGTGGAAATATTGCTAGGAAATGTGATATTAGCACCTTGTATTCCTTTCAAAGATTCTAATACTAAAGATACTAATTGCTCTCTAGTAACAGCAAGTTGCGGTCGAAAGGTATTATCTTGAGCAAATCCGGCTACAAACCCAAGGCCTACAGCTTCTTTAATTTCGGAAGCATAGATATCGGTTGCAATATCTCCGAATGTTGTATTTCCCCCGGTATTTCCGCCAGTATTGCCTCCGGTATTCCCTCCGGTATTGCCTCCGGTATTCCCTCCGGTATTGCCAGTTTCTCCCGGTGCGGATTCCTTGCTAGTGAAATAAAAGTGACCTAATACTTTTCCTTGATAAGCTCTTTTTGTCAAGCGCCAAGCAGGATCGAGAGTGATTTTCATAAAGCCGTTAGTATCGCCGTTTGTGCGGCCGATAATTATCGGTTTAACGTTAGGATCGGTGGAAGTTCCAATTAGTAACACATTCCCGTCAATGCTTTGCACACTTAGGCTGTATTTTAATGCTAAATCGGTGCCGGCCATGCGAAGAGAAAAGCCGTTGCTGTCGGTGGCGCGGCCGCAAATGCCGGTGAAGTCAAAAGTAGCTAATAACGGATTGACTACCACGGGATTGGAGCCGCTTTCGCTCCAGCATTGCCGCCTGTCTGTCACCTGTTCTACAATTAGTAATTGGTAGCCAGTCAGGCCACCCGGTTGTGCGATCGCAATTACTCGGTCTTGGTTAATTTCGGTTTCGTCAAAAGTATATGCTTTAGCCGAACCGATCGCCCCCAGTGTTAAAATTGCTGAACCGGCTAGTGCGGCCGCAGTCCGTAAAAGTGAATGTTTCATAATTTTCCCCTATTTACCCCTTGTTTTGATGAGACCTATCTAAAATAAAAAAGGTCGTGCTCTTCAGACAACAAGATTAAATTTTACCATTTCTTGTTCCGGCGATATCATTTCCGGTTGCATCGAAATTAATATTACCCGCAGTCAGGACATGACAGTGCCGTGTCCCGACAATTAATCGGATGATAGTTACATCAGAGGGGAGCGAGGGATTATTTTGGGGTAAGAAAACGGCACTGCCGTGTCCTTTGTTCCTTGCGAGAAATGATTACTATGCACAAAAAAATGGTGCGTTACACTTGGTTAACGCACCCTAAAACAAACATTCAAAAAGTGCGTTTCCCCTCTAGCGAAACATACTGCTAACAGAACTATCTTCGTGAATCCGCCAAATAGTTTCTCCCAGCAAATTCGCTACCGAAAGCACAGTCAACTGCGGGAAATGATTCTCTTCTGGGACAGGAATTGTATTCGTCACAATTACTTCTTCCAACACTCCGCTAGACAAACGCTCGATCGCCGGAGGCGAAAACACCGCATGAGTAGCACAAGCATAAACCTGTCTTGCACCTTCGCGGCGCAATAATCTCGCACCTTCACAAATCGTGCCCGCAGTGTCGATCATATCGTCCACTAACACCGCTGTTTTCCCCCTGACATCCCCGATCAGGTTCATCACTTCGGCGACGTTGTGAGCTTGGCGGCGCTTGTCAATAATTGCCAGTGGCGCGTCATTCAGCTTTTTGGCAAAAGCCCTCGCCCTAGCGACTCCGCCAACATCCGGCGAAACCACAACAATATCCGTCAACTGCTTGCTCTTAAGATAATCTAGGAGTATCGGTGACCCGTAAACGTGGTCGAAAGGAATGTCAAAATAGCCTTGAATTTGAGCGGAGTGCAAATCCATCGCCAAAACTCGACCGGCCCCAGCTTCAGTGATCAAATTAGCGACTAATTTTGCAGTAATTGACTCTCTGCCGGCGGTTTTACGGTCAGCCCTAGCATATCCGTAATAGGGAATAACGGCAGTAATTTGCCTAGCTGAAGCGCGGCGGCAAGCATCGATCATAATCAGTAATTCCATGAGACGATCGTTCACCGGACAGCAAGTTGGCTGAATCAAGTAAACATCGCAACCCCGAATTGATTCTTGAATTTGAACGTAGAGTTCCCCATCAGCGAACCGCTTGCGAACCATCGGCCCCAAATCTATCCCCAGATAGCGAGCCACCTCTTGGGCGAGGGGAACATTAGCAGAACCGGAGAACAGTCGCAGACGGTCATGAGCAGAAACCGGCGGCTCGGGAAGCGGTAGCGGTAAAGTAGCAGAACGGATCACAGCAGGCCTCTTGCAAGACATTATTTTACGGCTATCTTACCATCGGAAACTCCAAATTTGGCAAGCCTAAATTAGTTGTGTAACGAGTTTGCCTCAAAAACTGTTTTTTTGATTGAAATAAATGGTTGAGGCTAGTTATGTATGGCAATCCTAAATCATTTGCATAATTCTTGTAGGGCAAACCCCCCGTGGTTGCCCGATAGATAGGGTAGGCACGGGGGCACTACCCCTACAAATTTATCAGAATCATTTAGGATTGCTATATGGCAATTTATGCCAGATTAAATTTCGGCACGATCGAGCTGGCGATCGATCAAAAAGCAATAAACTTGCAAAATACTGTAAAAAAGTTAAGAATCGGAAGTATATTCCAGATTCTTGATGTCCGGCAAAGCAAGGAAGAAATCGATGAGCTTAAGAGAACGCATTGACGCAGAAATTAAAACAGCCATGAAGTCCAAGGACAAAGTTCGCTTGGAAACAGTTCGGGGCATCAAGAAATTTATTCTCGAAAAAGAAGTCAGCCTCCGTCCTTCCGGGCAAGAGACGCTGACAGAAGCTCAAGAATTGGAAATTTTGATGCAAATAGCCAAACAGCGCCGGGATTCGATCGAACAATACCGCAAAGGTGGCCGCGAAGATTTAGTGGCACAAGAGGAGGCGGAGTTGGTAATTCTTGAAGAGTATTTGCCACCGCAGATATCAGACGAAGAGGTGAGTAAAGTTGTTGATGAAGTAATTGCTTCGGTTGGCGCTACTTCTGCAAAAGAGATGGGCAAGGTGATGGGCAAGGCAATGCAGCAGCTTAAAGGCAAAGCAGATGGTAATAAAATTCAAGACATGGTGAAAGCAAAGCTTAATCCTTAGTCATTGGTCATTGGTCATTGGTCATCGGTCAGAACTTACATCTTACACCATTCTCAATAAGCCTTTTATGGACGGGCTCTCCGGCCCATCCCACAAGAAATTCACTCTTTGTGGAACAGGCCGGAGAGCCTGTTGCTGAGATGGTACAAGATGTGAGTCAGAATGAAAAATGTAGGGGCAAACCCCCCGTGGTTGCCCCTCCTTAAATTTATAAAAAAACTGGTTTCTGAGAACTTGCGTAAAAAAACATAAAATGCTAACTTTGGTCGGGACTGGGAACTACAGACAGTGAAGTACGATCTTGAAGATTAAAGATTTAGGATTCTAAGTCTGCCAGCGATCGCCTATTTTTCAACAGTTTCTACTTAAACTTATGCAACCACCTATTGCTATTGGAACTCTCCTACAAAACCGCTACCGCTTGCTCAGTATTTTAGGTCAAGGAGGATTTGGCCGCACTTATTTAGTAGAAGATTTGGGTAGGTTTCAAGAACGGTGCGCCTTGAAAGAATTGATTCCGGTGCAAAGCGGGCATTACGTTTTGGAAAAATCGAAGGAATTGTTTCAAAGAGAGGCGGCAATTCTTTATCAAATTACGCATCCGCAAATTCCCCAGTTTCGGGCAATATTTGAAGAGAATCAGCGTTTGTTTTTGGTGCAGGATTATGTGGAAGGGATGACTTATCGCGAACTGTTGCTCGATCGAACTTCAAATGGTCGCACCTTCAGTGAAGCCGAAGTCTTGGTATTTATCCGGCAAATGCTGCCGGTACTGGCTCACATCCACGCCCGCGGCATCATCCACCGCGATATCTCGCCGGAAAATATCATCCTCCGTGAAAACGACCAGTTGCCGGTACTGATTGACTTTGGAGTGGTGAAAGAACTCGCCACCAAAGTCCTGTCTCCCGAAGGCACAGCCCACGCGACAACTGTCGGTAAAATCGGCTACGCGCCGATCGAACAATTGCAAAGTGGACGAGCCACAGCCAGCAGCGACCTGTATGCTTTAGCTGTAACGGCGATCGTCCTGCTGACGGGGAAAGAACCGCAGGAATTGATCGATCAAACAACACTTCAGTGGAATTGGCAGCAGCGAGTGCAGGTGAGCCCGGGTTTGGCTTTGGTGCTGAATCGGATGTTGAATCGCTCTCCGGGCGATCGTTATCAATCCGTCAGCGAAGTCGCCCAAGCACTCGACGGCCAAACTAATCCTCAGTCTAATGCGCCAACTGTACCGCCCTCGCCACCAGTAGTTCAGCCAAACCCTTCGGAAATAGCAACAGTGGCAATAGGCCGTGCGCCTGAGCCAGCCGCCCAGAGTTCCCACCCGCAAAACCAGCCAGACCCACTAATTGAGCCGACTGCTGGCACTATTTGGGACAATCCCGCTGCTGCGATCGGTCTGTTGGCGGGCTTAGTAATCTTGACAGGCTTCGGTTCCTGGGCTTTAGTCGGCTCATTTCTCAACAACAATCCGCGCCCCAAACCCACTTCAACACCGCCAGAACTCGCAACTCCAGCACCCAGACTAACTCCAGTACCAAACCCGGAACCTTTGCCAACCCCAACCCCAACCCCAGAACCGACACCAGCGCCCACTCCCACACCTTTGCCAAGCCCAAGCCCAGAACCTTTACCAGAACCAAGCCCAGAACCTTTACCAGAACCAACCCCAGAACCTTTACCAGAAACAACCCCAGCACCAACTCCAGCGCCAACCCCAGAACCAACTCCCGCGCCAACTCCCACGCCGAAACCAACGCCCGCGCCAACTCCCGCGCCGAAACCAACGCCCGCGCCAACTCCCGCGCCGAAACCAACTCCTGCACCCGCACCGAAACCAACTCCCGCGCCGACTCCCGCACCGAAACCAACTCCTGCGCCAACTCCCGCGCCAACTCCCGCACCAACTCCCGCACCAACTCCCGCGCCGTCACCAGAACCTGCGCCAACTCCTGCGCCGTCCCCGGAACCTGCACCAACTCCCGCTCCCTCGCCTTCGCTCTAGACTGGCAAAATTCCCCTAGACTAAAGTTGAGGATAATTACCAATTACTTACTAGCTATTTGCCAATGAACTCGCTGCTAATTGCTGGAACTGATACCGACGCAGGCAAAACTGTTTTGACCTGTGCTCTGGCTGCTTATTGGCAAATGTATTTCCCCGATCGCAGTTTGGGAATTATGAAGCTGTTGCAAACGGGAACGGGCGATCGGGAACTCTACACCCGTTTGTTTACCCTCGACCAATCCCCCGAAGAACTCAATCCACTGCACTTCAGTGCGCCTCTAGCACCGCCAGTTGCTGCCGAACAAGAGGGTAGACATATTGAGCTGGAAAAGGTCTGGACGGCGTGGCAAAGCCTCTCTGAACGCAAGGATTTTGTGTTAGTGGAAGCTTTGGGAGGACTGGGTTCGCCCGTAACCCGGGAACTGACGGTAGCCGATATTGCCAGGGATTGGCGACTGAGAGGGGTTTTGGTGGTTCCTGTGAAGTTGGGGGCGATCGGGCAAGCTGTAGCGAATGTTGCTCTCGCCAGACACACTGGTTTTAAGCTTAGAGGTATTGTGCTTAATTGCATTCAAGCTTATTCGGAACAAGAAATTGCCGATCGAGCACCAGTTGATTTGATCCAATCCCTAACTCAAATGCCTGTGTTAGGTATTTTGCCACATTTAGATGACCCAAATGACCTGACAAAATTAGCTAAAGCAGCTTCAGAATTAGATTTAGAGCGGTTACTTCCAGGGGCTAATTTAATACCTCAGACTGCTAAATAACCGTACTCTAAATACCTCTGTTTTCCAATCTTCTCTTTCTCTAGGTACTCTGTGACCTCTGTGGTTCATTCAAAAAAAATCTCCTGGACAACTCAAATAGGATTGAAGAAGATTTTATTTTTACCGCAGAGAGCGCAGAGACCGCAGAGAAAGAGAAGATAGAGTTTCACGGCGCTATAAGGAGAATGAAAGATGGTTTCTACTTTACCGAATTTAACTTCTGTTGATTTATCTCAATTACGACTAGAAATTAGAAGTTTGCAGCCTCAGTTAGTGGAATGGCGACGGCGTTTGCACCAAAAACCTGAGTTGAGTTTTGAGGAAAATTTAACGGCGGAGTTTGTTTCGCAAAAGTTACAAGAATGGGGAATTGAGCATCAAACTAATATTGCTAAAACTGGTATTGTCGCCACTATAGACAGCGGCAAACCGGGGCCAGTTTTGGCAATTCGGGCTGATATGGATGCTTTGCCGATTCAAGAGGAAAATGAGGTGGATTATCGATCGCAGCATAACGGAATTATGCACGCTTGCGGCCATGACGGCCATACTGCGATCGCCCTTGGTACTGCTTGCTATCTAGCTAAGCACAAACACAGCTTTTCGGGTACTGTCAAAATGATCTTCCAGCCAGCGGAAGAAGGCCCGGGCGGCGCAAAACCGATGATTGAAGCGGGAGTTTTGCAGAATCCTGATGTTGATGCGATCGTCGGCTTGCATTTGTGGAACAATCTACCTTTAGGCACTGTAGGCGTGCGCAGTGGCGCGCTGATGGCTGCTGTGGAAACTTTTGATTGCACAATTTTGGGCAAAGGTGGACATGGTGGAATGCCTCATCAGACTGTAGATGCGATCGTCGTTGCAGCCCAAATTGTCAATGCCTTACAGTTGATCGTAGCGCGGAACATTGACCCGATCGACTCAGCAGTAGTAACCGTCGGCAAATTCCACGCAGGCGACACCCACAACGTCATCGCCGACACCGCTCAAATCGGTGGCACAGTGCGCTATTTCAATCCCAAATATCAAGGTTATTTTGACAAGCGAATCGAGCAAGTTATTGCCGGAATTTGTCAGAGTCACGGGGCAAATTACAAATTCGATTATTGTGCGCTTTACCCACCGACAATCAATGATATCAAAATGGCTGAATTGGTGCGCAGCGTTGCAGAATCAGTTGTAGAAACTCCTGCGGGAATAGTGCCGGAATGCCAAACAATGGGCGGCGAGGATATGTCGTTTTTTTTGCAAGAAATTCCCGGTTGCTATTTCTTTTTAGGTTCAGCAAATCCCGAGAAAAACTTGGCTTACCCGCACCATCACCCCAGATTTGACTTTGATGAAACAGCTTTGGGGATGGGTGTAGAAATGTTTGTGCGGTGTGTGGAAAAGTTTTGTGTGATGTGAATAAGCCTTTTTTGGGCGGGCTAGAAGCCCACCCCACAAGAAAATTCATCTCTTGTGGAACAGGCATCTTGCCTGTTCATAAAAATTTTAAAATATCACTTAGTTTGAAATATATTCTGCACCATTTTCTTATCTACCTTCGCCGCCGCCTTATCCAATTCTGCAATCTCCCCCGAGTCCAACTCCCAACCCAAAGCACCAATATTATCCCTCGCCTGGGCCGCAGATTTCGCCCCAGGAATCGGCATGGTTTCTTTGCAGATGCACCAGTTGATTGCTACCTGCGAAACAGTCTTATTTCTGGATGTCGCTATTTCTCGCAAACACTCCAAGAGCGATCGCATTCCCGGCAATATCTGCTTGCACGCTAAACCTCGGATACCTTTAGGAAACGGGCCGTTTTCGGAATATTTTCCAGTCAGCAACCCCAAGGCTAGAGGACTGTAAGCAATCAATTTTATCCCCAATTCGTCGCAAACATCTTTCAATCCCAATTCCGTAACTGGATAGGTGGAAAGTAGCGAATATTGCACTTGTAATGTAACAATTGGAATTTGGCGATCGCTAAACTTCTTATACACCCATCTTAACCGTTTCGGACCGTAATTAGATAAGCCCACTCCCTTCACCAATCCTTGCTCATAAAGGTCGGCTAAACCATCTAAAAGCGCGCTTTCTTGCCAAGGAGCATAGTTAGCAGTTGACCAGTGCATTTGCACCAAATCTACGTTTTTGCCGAGACGTTTCGCCGATGCTTTACCCGCCGATATCATTGATTGTCGAGTCAATCTCCAAGGATAAGCAGCCAGCTTTGTCGCAATATAAATACTCTCTTTATTTTCACCTTCATATTGTTGGAAAAACTGCCCTAAAAGCTGCTCGCTGCGTCCATTTAATTTTCCCATTCCATAAGAATCACCTGTATCAAATAAAGTTACGCCATTACTAACACAAAGATTGAACGCAGCTTGTAATTCCTCGTCCATACTTTCATCGTAGCCCCAAAGTAATCGGTTGCCCCAGGCCCAAGTGCCGCAGCCCATTGTTGGCAGTAGAAGTTTTTGATTTGTTTGCATTTTGATTGATCGGGTGCGCAGTGTACGTCCTATTTTTTACTTCTTGGATGTAGCTGGTGCGGGCGAAGATTTGCTATTATTTCCAGGTTGCTTTGGCTTAGCTTTCGGGTCTGGTTTTGGTGGTGGCGCAGGGAAAGTGGCCGCACGTCTAGGTATTTGTAGCGCTGTTCGGAATGCAGAAGACGGAAAGAAAGCACTAAATTGAGAAACGCGATCGGCAATTGATTCGGGCGCATCTTCCCACAGGCTTTCGTAGTAGAAGAAAGCAGCACCTAAACCGTATTCTTGGACTGCCCGAACCTGAGACTTAATTTGCTGAATCGCTACTGGGCGATTTCTTAAACCTGTCATAATCCCCACTCCAGTGGGAATTTTTTGCTGTGCTTCTCGCATTTCTGGACGGCTAATCTTGTCTACAAATGATTCGAGATTGGGACGGTACACTTGCACAATTAGTTCGTCGGCAATATCCAAACGCACCCAAGCCAGCCAATCTTGCAGGTGATGTTTGTAAGCAAATTCGTAGTAATTAGGAGAAATTGAGAAAATTGAATTGGGTTTTACTGCTTTGACGGCTTGATTTAGTTGCGACATAAAGGCCGTTATTTTATCAGCTCGCCACTTCACCCATGCTATATCTTGAGAGTCGGTTGGCGGCGCTTTTTTGGTTTCTTTGGTATACAAAGCAACTGTGTAGTTGTCGTACCCAAATTCTGAGGGCAAACTCATGTGATCGTCGAATTGAATGCCGTCGGCGTTGTATTGAGTTGTGATTTCTAGTACGAGTTCGGTGATAAACTTCTGCACTTCTGGATGAAAGGGATTGAGCCAAACTACTTCGCCGCCGGCGCCGTTTGATGTTTGGCTACCGTCCTGTTTTTTGGTCAGCCATTCGGGATTGTTTAATGCTAATTCTGAGGTAGGAGGTGTCATAAAGCCAAACTCAAACCAAGGAATTACTAGCAGCCCTTGACGGTGAGATTGAGCGATCAAGTCTCCTATCATATCCTGTCCGTCTAACCCTCTATAAACAAAGGGTTGAATGTCTCGTTTCTGGGCGACTGGGCTGGGATACATCACATAGCCAGAGTTCCAGACTACGGGATAAATTGTGTTGAAATTTAACCGTTTTAATTGACCGATCGCATCTTTTAGTTTGCTACGATCTCTGAGGATGTCTTTGTCGTTTGTCGTCATCCAAACTCCGCGAATTTCCTGACGTGGTTGCTGGGCTCGCGCGGGCATCAATAAGTTGTTCGCCAGCAATACTATAATGAATGAGAGGGCAAACAGCAGCGGAAAAAGAGTTTTAATCGATCGCAGCCAACCGCGAGGAATGATGCGTAATGTCATAGTTTTGAATGGTGAGTTAGCTATTTAAACACACTCCAGCATAATTTGGTGATAAAATTTGCTCGCTAACCAGTCTACAGCTATTTCTACTGATTTGCCGATCGCCACACTTGCCAAGTATAATCTGCGATCGAGAGAGTAGATGAGAGCATTCTGTCACAGCGCTGGGCAATCATTAATTACGCACTGCCAGCTTTCCCGACCGGATAGTGCGGCCCAATCCATGCCGTGTGTTGTACAATATCGGTGCTGGAATATTTCGATCGAACATCTCTAATTGTGAAAGATTTAGTGTTAATTGGTGGCGGTCATACTCATGCTATCGTATTAAAAATGTTTGGCATCAAACCGCTGCCGGGAGTGCGTTTGACTCTGATTAGCGATGTCCTGTATGCGCCTTATTCGGGGATGCTGCCGGGGCACGTTGCCGGATTTTACAATTATGATGAATGTCACATCGATTTGCGATCGCTCGCGAAATTTGCCCAGTGTGAGATATTTGTCGATCGGGCGATCGCGATCGACTTTAGCAAAAATTTAGTTATTTGTCAAACTCGCCCTCCGGTTAACTTTGATTTGCTTTCTATAGATATCGGCAGCACTCCCGCGACTTTATCCGTACCCGGTGCCGCAGAATATGCCATTGCAGCTAAACCCGTACCAGAATTTTTAGCTAGCTGGAATCAGTTAATTTCCCGAAGGCAAAACCATCCCGAAAAACTGCTGAGAATCGCCATTGTTGGTGGCGGTGCAGGCGGCGTAGAATTGGCATTAAATATGCACTCTAGATTACAGTCAGAAATTCACTTGTTTCATAGCGGTGCTGAATTGATGCCTGCACATAACAAACGGGTGCGTCATCGCCTTAAAAAAATTCTCATTAATCGCGGTGTTAAACTGCATTTAATGGAAAAAGTCAGTGCCATAGAAAAGCCAGAAACGATTGACATAGAAGATAATCAAGAATGCCCAATTTCCAATTCCCAATTCCCAATTCCCAATTCCCAAATCTGTTGTGAATCTGGGTTGAAATTAAAGTGCGAGATTATTTTTTGGGTGACACAAGCATCGGCTGCCAATTGGATCGGAGAATCCGGTTTAGCCACCGACTCAAAAGGCTTTATGCAAGTCAACGATTGCCTGCAATCAGTCTCTCACCCCAACGTATTTGGGGCAGGAGACATCGCCGCGATGGTTAATTATCCCCGCCCTAAAGCAGGCGTTTTTGCCGTACGTCAGGGCAAACCACTGTTTGAAAATTTGCAGCAGTTTTTATTGGCAAAACCGCTGAAACCCTTTGCACCGCAGTCACAATATTTAGCGTTAATCGGTACAGGGAATAAACGGGCGATCGCCTCTCGCGGCAATTTCATGTGGGAATCACCGTTATTGTGGTACTGGAAAGATTGGATCGATCGCAAATTCATGCAAAAATTTAGCAATAAAAATTAGAAATAGAACGATAATAACGGGACTTAGGGAGCGCGTACATTCAGCCTTATATCATTAAGTCCAACTTTGTCTTGAGCATATTTACACTAACGAAACGTGAGCAATTCTGCAAGTCCATAGTACGTTTTTATTTAACGACTGCTGTTCTACTCTCGTTCGTGTACGAGAGGATTGATAAACCATACTGTTACAGATGCTACAAATACGTTTCTAAGGGGGTCAAAAATAACTGTATGATTGATTGAACGGATACTGTCACTAAACGTGCATGAACCCGCCTCACGCTGAAAACTCTCAATACGATTGAATGCTTTCATTACGGCTTCAGTTTCTGCATCGTCAGGGTTATCGGCAGAAGCGCCTTCCATAATCCAACTTAAACCAGCAGGGTAATTACGAAGCGAGTCGTCACTCATTGGATAAACACCTTTTCTACACACACTTTAGCTTTTGTCACCTAACTTATAATTGTATCTCACCTGTGGTACAATACATCATAATAACCACAAGATACCGCAAGTGGCTCATGTATGTCAACCCATTCTTACTCCCTGTCATAATCTAATTTTCTCAATCAAGTTGGGCATACCATCCGATTCAAACACATGAATGGTTCCACTGAAAAAAGTCACCTAATTATTCAGAAATAAATACAAGTAACTATGTTCAGAAAAATAGGATTTTGGCTGCTTTGGATTGCATTCAGCACCTACGCCTTTGTATTTGCACCACCCGACAGCCTAGAAACACTGACACTAATTACCAACCTTTCCACAGGCAAAATAGCAGACATCAACCCTTTAATTGTCGCCTTATTCAACATCATGGGAATTTGGCCGCTCATCTATAGTTGTGTCTTATTTGCTGACGGTAGAGGACAGAAAATACCTGCGTGGTTATTTGCCACTTTATCCTTTGGCGTGGGCGCATTTGCCCTAGTACCTTACTTAGCTCTACGCAAACCTAATCCAGAATTTTATGGCAAAAAAAATATCTTTTTAAAGATATTAGACTCTCGCTTTACTGCCATTATCCTAACTTTGGGTGCTGCTGCTTTAGTTGCCTTCGGCTTGACAAAAGGCGATTGGTCTGATTTTGTTCAGCAGTGGCAAACCAGCCGTTTTATCCACGTAATGAGCTTAGATTTTTGTATGCTTTCCCTATTGTTTCCGGCATTGCTGTCAGACGACATGGCGCGTCGAGGGATGCAGAATAATACAGCATTTTGGGCAGTAACTTTAGTGCCATTGTTTGGGCCGCTGGTTTATTTGTGTACGCGCAAGTCTTTGCCAGAAAATGCTGCTACAGAAATTGTTACAAATTAGACAGCATAGTCGATAATTATCAGTTTACTGTAGGACTAAATCAAAAGTAATCATAGTAGAAACAGGCAAGATGCCTGTTCCACAATTGAGTAAATTTTATTTTATTGTGGGGTGGGCTTCTAGCCCGCCCATCTGTTCCAAAATTAATTATCTCCAGCCCTATAGAAAATGAAAAAATTTCCGATTATTGGAATTACAACATATAACCGCTGTCCAGCAGGCGAATATCGCTTAAATGGCTCTTATATTGATGCAGTGCAAGCTGCTGGTGGCATCCCGATTTTGCTGCCGCCCAATCAATTAAATCCGGCTAGTATTTTTGATGCGGTAGATGGTTTGATTTTTTCCGGTGGTGGAGATATCAATCCAGAACTTTATGGCGGTTTGCTCGATCGCACAGTGTACGCGATTAGTACAGAACGCGATAACTTTGAACTAGGCTTAGCCAAGCTAGCTTTGAAGGCAGAGATACCTGTTTTGGGGATTTGTCGCGGAATGCAAATCCTGAACGTAGCCAGCGGCGGCAGTTTGGTGATTCACGTACCTGATGCTTACGGTATGGAGGTTAGTCACGGTTCGGGAATTCCCCCACGTGCGATCGAGCATAGCATTGAAATTGAGCCAAACAGTCGGCTAGCAAAAATTATGGGAACAACTTCCACAACAGTTGTTTCTTGGCACCATCAAGCAGTGCGGAAAGTAACATCCGATTGGCGAATTGTAGCCGATGCACCTGACACTTTGGTAGAAGCAATGGAACATCAAAATCACCCTTGGATGATAGCAGTACAGTGGCATCCAGAAATGTCCCCAAAATGTGCGATAAACTCTCGAATTTTTAAGGCTTTCGTGAAAGCAGCCGCTTCAAAATCCATGAATTCTACCAAATCAGTTTCACAGCCAATTCCTACATTTTTATAAATAGAAAAAGTCTGTAGGGTGCGTCGCTGCGATATCTTGGATAGAACTTGCAGATTTTTGAGGGCGACGCACCTTACTTGCTAGAAGATTGTGTGTACCACATATAAATGGAATATGCTATAAATTTGATCGTGCGACAATCGAAAAGCCTATTCTTGATAGTCAGTATCTATTTCAATATCGAGAGTATCTTCATCTATTCTCACATACAGAACATTCGGGCGACAACAAACTTGACAGTCCTCAATATATGATTGTTCCATTCCCCCACTAATATCAACAAAAGTTGTACTCGGTTCACCGCAGAAAGCACAATAATATTCAGCCGTTGTTTCCATTTTTTTCGCACTCCCTTTTTGTGACTTCGTGGCGGTAGCGAAACATATCTGTTAACCGCATTTCCACCCACCAACCCAATAATAAATCAACAATTGGGCCGCCCGGTATCGAAAAGGCGATCGCATCCGTCAATCGAGTCTGACCAATCTCTGTGGTAAACTCATGTCGATGAATCCAACTCGCCATCGGCCCCTCAGTTTGTTCGTCAACAAACAAGCGATACTGTTCGCACTCAGTGTGAGTCGCCACCCATTTTACCGGAATCGGCCCCAAGGAAAGGCGAAACTCTGATATAGCACCGACACCAAGTCCACCCTCGCGGCGAATGATTTTCACCGGTTGCCAAGGTGGAGTCAAAAGTTGTAAAATATCCGGTCTTTCGTAAAAATTCCAGACAGTTTCAACCGTCGAATTAATTAGCGATGAATATCGAAAGTTAGGCATTTTTTGAATATTGCTAAACAGTTAATTGCGCTGGAATTTCAGCATCTTCAGTATTATCCTCTGTATCAGTACAAACAGCAACAGTTAATTTTAATCCCAGAGCTTTTAGCCAAGTTCCCAGATTATAAATCGCATCACTTCCTTGTTGCGAGAGCAATTCATCCAATTTTTTTAAGTGCGATTCGTATTGTTCAGGAGTCATTTTTGATTTACCGAGAGCTTCTGCTACATTGCTGAGTACCATTTTCAGCAGTTCCGCTTCGGGGTTTTCTTCTTCAAACAAAGCCTCTAGATACATAGCAGAGTCTGTTGAGTTTTTGAGAGACTGTATGAGAAAGGGATGGTAAGGTAAACTTTTAGGCATTATCTTCACTCCTATAATCTGTCCAGTATTCTTTAGCTTGCCCTATGTCTCTGTCTTGAGTGCTTTTATCCCCACCGATTAAAAGTAGGATAATTGTTGTGCCAACTTGTCCGAAATAGATTCGGTGTCCAGGGCCATAATCTATTTTTAATTCAAAGACTCCCTCTCCAACAAATCGATAATCTCCGAGATTGCCGAGTTGAACTCTGTCTAGTCTCAACTTAATTCTAGCTTTAGCTTTGCCATCTCGGAGAACATTAAACCATTCCTCGAAAGGGACTCTGTTGTCTGACGTAGTATAACGCTGAATTTCT
>ENA-OBIT01000095-OBIT01000095.1-metagenomes-genome-assembly--contig:-NODE-95-length-35757-cov-12.2505_pt1 | contig 35757 bp, 29 predicted proteins | sample MGYA00153386_OBIT01 | MGnify analysis MGYA00153386
GTTGACTTCTTCGACTTGCTAGATTTTCCGCCGCCCGCTGCTTCCTTCGCTGCTAACAAATCCAGGGCTTTTTGTAAGGTGAAATTCTCCACAGATTCATCCTTGGACAAGGAAGCATTGATATCCCCGTGTTTGACATAGGGGCCATAACGGCCGTCGTAAACATTGAGGAGTTCTCCCGATTCTGGATGCGCGCCCAATTCCTTCAACGGTGTCGCTGTTTTGCTGCTACCCCGAACGGCTTTCGGTTGCGCTAATAGTTCCAATGCCCGATCGAGCGTTATAGTCAAAACATCATCAGGAACCTTGATCGATCGATAATCCTTACCAACCTTACCCTGGTCATGCACCACATAAGGCCCGTACATCCCCAAAGCAGCCTGCACCTTCGCCCCCGTATCCGGGTGAGTCCCCAACAAGCGCGGCAGAGTCAGCAAGCTCACAGCCATCTCTAACGTCACATTATCCTTGTCCGTCCCCTTCGGCAAAGAACTCCGCTTCGGTTTCTTGTTAGTTTCAGTAATTTCTCCTAACTGAACGTAGGGCCCATAACTGCCAATCAGCACAAAAATCGGTTCCCCAGTTTCCGGGTGGAGTCCCAATTGTTCCGGGCCTTCAGTCTTTTGTTTTAACAGAAACTCGACTTGTTCCGGGTCTAAATCCGCCGGAGTCAAATCTTGGGGAATCGATGCTTTTACCGGGCCATCTTCGCTTTCCGCTTCCAGGTAAGCGCCGTATTTACCGATGCAAACTTTAGCAGAAATATTCTCCAATACCACAGTTCGGGCAACTTTGGCATCGATTTGACTTTCCTGTTCTTTGACTTGGGTTTGAAGTCCGGTTTCTCCTCGATAAAACTTGTCCAAATACGGCAGCCATTTAGCTTCGCCAGTGGCAATTTCATCCAGGGTTTGTTCCATTCGGGAAGTAAAACCGGTGTCTACTAAATCGGGAAAATGCGTTTCCAATAAAGTTGTGACGGCGAAAGCGGTGAAAGTGGGAATTAAGGCGTTGGTAATTAATTTGGCGTAACCTCGATCGACTATAGTGCCGATAATACTCGCATAGGTACTCGGACGACCTACGCCTTCACTTTCCAGCATTTTGACCAGAGAAGCTTCGGTATAGCGGGCGGGCGGCTGAGTTTCGTGGCCAACGGCTTCTACATCTTTGCAATTCGGTTTATCGCCCACTTTCAGCGTCGGCAAAATCACCTCTTGGTCTTCCAATGCCGCATCTGGGTCATCGGAACCTTCCACGTAGGCGCGCAAAAAGCCGGCAAAATCGATACGTTTCCCGCTAGAACGGAAACCGGCATCTTCCACCTGAGTTAGCAGCGTGACGTGAGTTTGGCGCGCATCGGCCATTTGAGAAGCCACAGTCCGCTTCCAAATTAAATCGTAGAGGCGGAAGTCAATCCCATCGAGTCCGGTTTGCTGCGGAGTCCGAAAACTGCTACCGGCCGGGCGGATAGCTTCGTGGGCTTCCTGTGCTCCTTTGCTTTTGGTCGTGTATTTCCGGGGTTGGGGGCTAAGGTATTCGCTACCGTAAAGTTCTTGGACGCAACTGCGGGCGGCGGTAATCGCCTGTTCGGACAAATGCACCGAATCCGTCCGCATATAGGTGATAAAACCGCGTTCGTAGAGACTTTGGGCGATTCGCATGGTTTCCCGCGCACCCAGCCTCAGCTTGCGGTTAGCTTCCTGCTGCAAAGTCGAGGTTGTAAACGGCGGCGAAGGTTTGCGGGTGACTGGCCGTTCTTCGAGATTGGTGACAGTCCAAGGTTTGTTTTGAATACGTGAGAGTAAAGCCCGCGCCTGTTCTTCGTTCAGCAAGAGTACGCGGCGGCCTGCGACAATTTGCCCGGTATTTTCATCAAAATCGCTGCCGTTGGCAACTTTCACATTGGCGACTGTTACCAATTTGGCTTCAAATGCACCCGCTTGTCCCTTGGCGGGAGGTTTGGGAGGGGTCAAAGTCGCTTTTAAATCCCAGTAGCTACCTTGGCGGAAGGCGCGGCGTTCCCGTTCGCGGCATACCAAAAGGCGCACGGCGACTGACTGGACTCGGCCGGCGGACAAGCCCCAAGCGATTTTTTTCCACAATAGCGGAGAAAGGGTGTAACCGACGAGTCTGTCTAAAATTCGGCGAGTTTCTTGGGCTTGTACTACTCGATTGTCGATATCGCGACAGTGAGTCAAAGCGTCGCGGATGGCTTCGCGGGTGATTTCGTGGAACACCATCCGCTTGATGGGAACTTTGGGTTTGAGGATTTGCAGCAAATGCCAGGAAATGCTTTCGCCTTCTCGGTCTTCGTCTGTGGCTAGAATCAGTTCTGTTGCGTCTTTGAGGGCGTCTTTGAGTTCTTTGACAATTTTCCTTTTGTCTTTCGGGATGACGTAGAGGGGTTCAAAGTCCGCATCCACGTTTACGCCGAGTTGCGCCCATTTTTCTCCTTTAACGGCTTCTGGTATTTCTTCGGCGGAGGATGGGAGGTCGCGCACATGGCCCATTGATGCCTCTACTCGGTAGTTTGAGGGCAGGAAGTTGCGAATGGTACGGGCTTTTGTGGGAGATTCGACGATGACTAAGGTTGACATGGCATCTTTTATATATGGATGGCGGCGCAGAAGCGAGTGTTTAATTTACAGAGTGTATGTCAGATGTCAAGGCTTTTGGAAAAACTGAGGGCTTATTTTCAAACTACCTTAATTTTCAAGTTATTGCCGATCGGGTGAAAGATTACCAGAAATTAGGAGACGGCAGTGCCGTGTCCCTACCCAAAATAATATTGTAGGGACACGGCACGCACGTGCAGTCTCCTAACTATCGCGTCTCTACATGATGCACTGGATGCTGAGACTGGTGGATGCGGGCTGATAGTTCCTGAATTAGTGTAATATCAATTCTGGTTGCACCGTAAGGTAATGTTGACTGTTGACTGTTGGAACAATACCGATGCAACCGGAAACGATCGTTAGTTAGCTAAAGTTGGTAAATCGCTGTCGATTATTTTCAAATCTTGCCACTCTAATGCTTTCTTTTCTACCTCTTTGATAAACCCATTTTTGCCGTTCATGTAACTTTGAATATCCTCTGGATAGGTTTTCGCCAACTCGCGTTTCAATTCACTGTAATTCTGTGCGACTTCGGGATGGGCGATCGTATAATCGCGAAATGCTAAATGACGTTTTATTTCCGGTGATTCAGCCTCAAATGTGTGGAGATGGTGAGTTCTTTTGCCTGCTGCACTATTTTTGAGGAAGAAACGGCGATCGGGTCTGCCAAATTCGCCCATCGCTGCGTAACCGAGAGCTGCCATTGCTGGATTCTGCTCATCTACTTTAGCAATGTCTTTCACTTCAATCAAGCAATCAATAATCGGTTTTGCATAAATGTTCGGAATCGCTGTGCTACCGATATGGTGAATGGTAACAACATTTTCTCCCATTACTAATGTAATCTGTTTTGAATCTTCAAGGAAGGTAAATCGCCATGCTGGATTGTGGGGAACAACTTCTACTTTTCTGGAATCCTTAAACTGGTTCAAAGACATAATTTTGACCTCACTCAATATATATCTCCAATAACTATTGTGGAACAGGCATCCTGCCTGTTCAAGACTTGCTTTTTAGGAGATGTCTAATAGACATCTCCGATAATTATTGTGGAACAGGCATCCTGCCTGTTCTTCACAGGCTTTTCTGGAGATGTCTAATCAATATTAGCTTTGACGGTAAGTTCGATCGCGCTATGGGGATCAAAGCCTCCTGTTTGCGCGTGCCATCGATGAGGCAGAGCAATAGTGACATGGGTTCCCCGGCTCTGACTGGGAACCAGTTGAAGCGAGGAACAGGTAAAGCCCATCCGCAAGATATCGCAACAAACACTGGCCAAACTGGAAACGGGAGGCTGGAATCGTCTACAATCCAGTTTAGTCAAGAATTTCTAACAGTTCACCGCCCATTACAGGCTTCTCTAGCCTGTATTACCCAACTTGTCTGAAAATATGGATTTTGCTACTCTTGCCGCCCAGCTAAATGCTGGAACTATATTGCCAGAGGGAATCATCATTGTCACCCTCTTGGTTGTCCTCGTCGGCGATTTAATCGTGGGCCGCAGTTCCTCTGGTTGGACTCCCTACGTGGCTGTTGCCGGTTTGCTGGCGGCCGTCGGTGCCTTATGTTTGCAAGCGGATAACACTAATACTATCTCGTTTCTAGGCGGTTTTAATAGCGATGCCTTGAGTTTAGTATTTCGTGGGATTATTGCTTTGACTGCGGCTGTCACTATTTTGATATCCGTCCGCTATATATTGCAAACTGGTACTGCTTTAGCGGAATTTATCGGCATTTTGCTCACCGCTACTTTGGGGGGAATGTTCCTTTCCGGTGCTAATGAATTGGTGATGATTTTTATTTCATTGGAAACTCTCAGTATCTCGTCTTATTTGCTGACGGGTTACACAAAACGCGACCCGCGTTCCAATGAAGCTGCTTTGAAATATTTGTTAATTGGTGCATCTTCTTCGGCGGTGTTTCTCTACGGGCTGTCGCTGTTGTACGGGTTGTCTGGTGGTGAAACTACATTAAGTGCGATCGCATCTCATCTTCCTACTGTTAATGACGGTCAATCTCTCGGTTTAGTGATTGCGTTGGTTTTTGCGATCGCCGGAATTGCTTTCAAAATCTCTGCGGTTCCCTTCCACCAATGGACTCCAGACGTTTACGAAGGTTCTCCGACACCCGTTGTCGCTTTCCTTTCTGTCGGTTCCAAAGCAGCCGGTTTTGCCCTAGCAATCCGCTTGTTAACTACGGTTTTCCCCGTACTTATCGAACAGTGGCACTTCGTATTTACCGCATTAGCCATACTCAGCATGGTGTTGGGAAATGTGGTTGCCCTTGCCCAGACTAGCATGAAGCGGCTTTTGGCTTATTCGTCGATCGCCCAAGCCGGTTTTGTAATGATTGGTTTGGTTGCAGGAACCGAAGCCGGTTATTCCAGCATGATATTTTATCTGTTGGTTTACCTATTCATGAACCTCGGCGCTTTCGCCTGTATCATCCTGTTCTCATTGCGGACTGGAACCGACCAAATTAGCGAATACTCTGGTTTGTATCAAAAAGACCCATTGCTAACTTTAGCATTGAGTATTTGTTTACTTTCTCTCGGCGGAATTCCACCGCTAGCTGGATTTTTCGGCAAAATCTATCTGTTCTGGGCTGGCTGGCAAGCTGGACTTTACGGTTTAGTTATCTTGGCATTAGTTACCAGCGTAATTTCAATTTACTACTACATCCGCGTTGTCAAGATGATGGTAGTCAAGGAACCTCAAGAGATGTCAGAGGTTGTCAAGAATTATCCTGAAGTTCGCTGGAACCTTCAAGGAATGCGGCCTTTGCAAGTCAGTGTTGTACTGACTTTGGTTGCGACAACATTGGCGGGAATTTTGTCTAATCCTTTGTTTAATTTGGCCAACGATGCTGTTACCAAAACTCCCATGTTGCAGTCGGCCTTGAGTCACGTGCAACCTGTGGTAGCTGCTGCAAAAATTGAATCGAATTCGTTTTCTAGCCAAGATTAATTTTACCTAGTTTTGAAAGATTGAAAAACGCCTAACTTTTTACAGTTGGGCGTTTCTTTTTTGTTGTGATATACTGGTGATTGTAATTTTTAACAGCAGATGCAGGCAGATTGACAGCTAAAAGTGGGTAATTAATCGTGGATAAAGAACACCTATATCGCATCAATACTATTTGGACTGGTGCCAGTCAAGGTTCTACTTCCTCTTACGACGCTTATTCTCGCGAGTACGTAATAAATATTGATGGCAAGCCGCCATTTGTGGGTTCCGCAGACCCGACTTTTCGGGGCGATGCTGCGCTGTACAATCCCGAAGATTTGCTGTTAATGGCACTGTCAGCTTGCCATATGTTGAGCTATCTTGCTTTGTGCGCTAGGGCGGGAATTCGGGTGATTTCTTACTCGGATGTAGCGACGGGCAAGATGGCACAAAAAAATGGCAAGATTCGGTTTACAGAGGTAATTTTGCATCCGCTGGTAACAATCGAAGCTGGTGACGATTTGGAAAAAGCCCGCAGTTTGCACGACAACGCACATCATGTTTGTTTTATTGCTAATTCGGTAAATTTTCCGGTGCTGCATGAGGCAAAAATGCTAGTAAAAACTCAGCAAAAGTTTTATACTTTAGATGAGTACCGGGAGTTAGAAGAAACTGCCGAGTTTATAAATGAATACCGCGATGGAGAAATTGTACCAATTGCAGGCAGCACTATTAATCGCAGCCAGATTAAAGGCAATATCTGTGCTTATTTTCATACTGCTTTGCGGGGGAAGAATGCAGAAGTATTTATCAGCGGTTTGCGGTTGTGGATTCCTCGGTACCGACGGGGAACTTATCCTGATATTATGATAATTGAAGAAGAACCTGCTTTGACGGAAGGACGGAATGATGAAATACTAAATCCTGTGTTGATTGTAGAAGTGCTTTCTAAGTATAGCGAGGATGTTAATCGAGAGGATAAGTTTCGGTTTTATCGATCGATTCCTCAATTCCGGGAATATGTATTAGTCAGCCAATACGAATTTTTAGTCGCACAATATATTAAAACCGAATCGAATGATTGGTTGTTTCAGGAATATGAAGGAGAATCAGCAATAGTTTCCTTCGCTTCAGTGGAAGTGCAAATGTCGATGAGTGATATTTATGAGTTGGTTGTATTTGAGATTGAGGAGAGTGAATAAATTATCTTTTTTAACCGCAGATGTAGGCAGATTAACGCGGATTAACGCAGATAAGAGTGATTTTAGAGGTAAAATATGAATGTAATTTGGTTACTGTTAAAGGCTTCTTGGTTAAATGTTTCCATCGCTATCCTCACAGGCTTAATCAGCGGTGGTTCCAGTGCTATGTTAATTGCCCTAATTAACCGCGCCATCAGCGACAATTCTAATGCTAGTTTAGTCTGGTATTTTGGGGGATTGGCAATCTTGGCTCTTTTGAGTGGATTCGTCTCCCAATTTTTGTTAATCTATCTATCTCAAGAAGCAGTTTATAATCTGCGTCTGAGTTTGAGTCGCGGCATTTTGTCTACTCCTTTACGGAATTTGGAAGAGTTGGGTGCTAACCGTTTGTTGGCAACTCTGACTGATGATGTGGGAACTCTTTCTAATACTATATTTTTGATTCCTTTTCTCTGTGTTGATATCGCCGTTGTTGTTGGCTGCTTAGCTTATTTAAGCACGATTTCCGGCACGGTTTTTGTGGTGGTATTTGGTTTTTTGGTGCTGATGATTGGTACGATACAGTTGCTGCTTAATAAAATGCGAAAATTCTTCGATTTAGCCAGAGAAGAACAAGATGTATTGTTTAAGCATTTTCGTAGTATTACTGATGGAATTAAGGAACTTAAACTGCATTCCTTGCGCCGCCAAGAGTTTTTTACGGAAGAATTGCAGGTAAGCGCTGATGCTTCCCGCGATTACAATGTAACTGCTTTGAATACGGGCGCTGTGGCGATTGGAATTGGGCAATTACTGTTTTTTATGTTAATGGGTTTGCTGTTGTTTGCTTTGCCCAAGTTTGTGCCAGTTTCTACTCCGGTTTTGTCTGCATATATTCTCACAAGCACCTATTTGATGTCTCCATTTCAGAATATTTTGCAAAGGTTGCCGGCGATTTTTCGGGCTAATACTTCGGTGGAGAAGATAGAGAAAATGGGATTGGCTTTGGCTAGTCAATCGGAGATAAATTCTGTGGCAAAAAGGGTTGAAACTGCTGATTGGCAGACTCTGGAATTAAAGGGAACAACTCATCGCTATCCTGGAGAGAAGGAAGACAGTAATTTTATTTTAGGCGAGTTAAGTTTGAAGTTTCATCCGGGTGAGTTGGTGTTTATCATTGGTGGAAATGGTAGCGGTAAGTCTACTTTGGCAAAGTTAATTACTGGTTTGTATATTCCTGAATCGGGAGAAATTCTGCTAGATGGACAGCCGATTACTGATGAGAATCGAGAATGGTACAGGCAGCATTTTTCAGTGATTTTTTCGGATTTCTATCTGTTTGAACGGCTTTTGGGGATGACTAATCACGATTTGGACAAGCAGGCGACTGAATATTTGCGAGAGTTTCACTTGGATAGTAAAGTTGAGGTGAAAGATGGTATATTATCGACTACGGCTTTGTCTCAGGGACAGCGCAAGCGGTTGGCTTTGCTGACTGCGTATTTGGAAGATAGGCCGATTTATTTGTTTGATGAATGGGCTTCGGATCAAGATCCGTTTTTCCGGGATATTTTTTATAAGCAGTTGTTACCGGAGTTGAAGCGGCGGGGGAAAACGGTGTTTGTGATTAGTCACGATGATCGCTATTTTGATATTGCCGATCGCGCAATTAAACTAGATTACGGTAAAATAGAGTATGACCGATACACTAAATCAATATCGGATTGTTGAAACTCTCACGGAAAGTCAAGTTTCTGACTTGATGGATTTATACAAAAACGAGTTTTGGTGCGACAAGCGCAACCGCGAGGATGTGGTGAAAATGCTGGCCGCAACTGATGTTATCATAGGTTTGGTCGATGAGGGCGATCGGCTAATTGCTTTTACTCGCGTTATCACCGATTTTGTATACAGAGCAACGGTTTTTGATTTCGTCGTCAAGCCGACACACCGCAAGATGGGACTAGGTGTGAAGTTGATGGATGCAGTTGTAAATCATCCTAAATTGCAATCTGTTGAAACATTAGGACTTCACTGTTTGCCGAAGATGATACCATTTTATGAACGGTGGGGTTTTACGGATGATGTGGGCGAGATGAAATTTATGAAACGAAAAAAGTCCTGAGATTAGTAATTTTCTTTCACTAGCGTTCATCAGCGTTCATAAGCCTTTATCTGCGGTTTAAAATCTATAAATTCTAAATTCCCAACTTTTTCCGCATCACATCTGGTGTGTCTCTAAAACCGACTAAAACCGCCATTCCATCCTTTACAAATAGAGGACGCTTCAGCAGCATCGCATCCTCAGCAAAAGCCTCAATCCACTCTTTGTTCGTCCAATTGTTCCGAACTTCGCCCAAAGCACGGTAAGATTGACCGGAAGTATTTCGCATTGGTTGAAAACCTAAAGAATTTACCCAGTTTTCAATCATCTTGCGAGTCGGTCGATTTTCTTTGGTGTTAATAAACTCATAGGTTACTCTGCTATCTTCCAACCACTTGAAAGCTTTTTTGTAGGTTCCACAGTTCGGGATTCCGTAAACTTGAATTGACATAATATTTGGGAATGGGGAATGGGGCATCGGGCATCGGGCATCGGGCATTGGAATAACAAATACCTAGTAACTAATAACCATTCGACCATTCGACCCTTCGGCCCTTCGACTCCGCTCAGGACGACGCTCCGCTTAGGGCACCGCAAATAACTAATAACCAATAACTAATAACTAATAACTAATTTAGCATCTTCAATCCATTTTTGTACGCGATCGACTGAAGGAGTTAAATCGTTGCGCTGCATCATCGCTACGTGCATTCTCAAGATTTGTTCGTGCAATCTTCCCACCGGCATTTGCGCCAATTGAGTCGGAGAAGCGACGCCGGCGTGAAGTAACAGCCCGCAATATTGGCAGCCTACACTCGGAATGCGAGCCAATAGAGCCAGAGCAACCCATTTGTTGACATATTGAAGGTTAACCTGCAACTGATGCGCCAGCAGCGCTTTAGCCTCTGCTGTTTTAGTCATGCGAATTAGTTGTTGAGTTGTCGTAATTCCGCATTCTTCTAGTTGAGACTGGTTCTCGTTGTTCAATCCTGGCAATTGTGCGATCGGCCAATCGCGTACTTGTACAGAATTACGAGCTGATTTCTGAGGAGTTTTCATAGCTATTTCAGTGAATTTACCTATACTCTAAAGTCTAGAATAGAAAATAGTCAAGAAAAAAGACTGAAGTCCTTACTACAAACCAAACTTTTCATGAAAATTACCAAAAATTACGATTTGTTAAGAAATGCTTTGCAAGAACGCAGGCAAAAACTGGCTAGTTTAATTAATTTTCCGGCAATTCTCTGGTCAGGTAGCAGTATTGCTCGTAATTATCCGGCTCTAAAGTTACCATTTCGCGCAAGCAGTCACTTTCTCTATTTTGCTGGTTTGCCGTTAGAAAATGCTGCGATTCGCTTAGAATCGGGCAAATTAGAACTGTTCTTAGATGATGCACTTCCTAGTAGCACACTTTGGCACGGGGAAATGCCGAAAAGAGCAGAAATTGCGGAACTAATTGGGGCTGATGCTGCTTTCCCAATGGCTGAATTAAAGTCACGGGGAATGGGTGCGGCAACGATCGCCATTCAGGACAATCTGACGGCTGTGCAACAGTCGCAAATCCTCGTAGCTTGCGGGGCGGGACGCCATCAACCTCTGGCATCATCTAAATCCCCCGCAGGAATAGACCTAGAACTAACCAAGGCAATTATATCACTTCGCCTCACCCACGATCCAGCAAGTTTGGCAGAATTGCGAGATGCTGCTGCTGTCACCGTAGCAGCTCACAAAGCGGGAATGGCGGCAACTCGAAAAGCTCAAATTGAAGCAGGGGTGCGCGCTGCAATGGAAAGTGTCATTATCTCGCAAAATATGACTTGTGCTTATCCCAGCATCGTTACAGTACATGGCGAAGTTCTGCACAGCGAACATTATTACCATCCGCTACAAGCAGGAGATTTGCTGTTAGCAGATGTCGGTGCAGAAACCTCAATGGGATGGGCGGCTGATGTGACTCGCACTTGGCCTGTTTCTGGCAAGTTTTCTGCGACTCAAAGAGCTGTTTATGATGTAGTTTTGGCGGCTCATAATGCTTGTATTGATAAGATTAGTCCGGGCGTTGAATATCAAAATATTCATCTCTTAGCTGCTCGAATTATGGCGGAAGGATTGGTCGATTTGGGTATTTTGCAGGGCAATGTTGAAGATTTGGTAGCAATGGATGCTCACGCGCTGTTTTTTGTACACGGTATCGGACATTTAATTGGTTTGGATGTTCACGATATGGAAGATTTGGGAGATTTGGCTGGTTATGAAACAGGGAGAGTTAGAAGCAGTCGGTTTGGATTGGGATTTTTGCGGCTAAATCGAGTTTTGCGATCGGGTATGCTGGTATCGATCGAACCGGGATTTTATCAGGTTCCAGTAATCTTAAATAACCCAGAAACTCGCGCCAAATATAAAGATTTGGTAAAGTGGGATGAGTTGGAAAAATTCGCAGATGTGCGGGGAATCAGGATTGAGGATGATATACTTGTCACTGAAGGGGGTAGAGAAGTATTAACAGAAAACTTACCAACTAAGACTCTGGAGATCGAGGAGTTAGTGGGAGTAAATACATAAGTACACAGGAAGTCGATCGCACTTACATAGTTTCATCAGGGAGCATCCCGATTTTGTAGACAGCGTTTTTTAGGAGTGCTACAGTCCCACTTGCTTGTCTGTTTCTAGGGAACTCTCCGGTTTCTACTCCTGTGAAAGCCAAATTCCTATACTCTTGTTCCATCAGGTGTCAATAAAAATAAATAAAGATGAATAAAGCTTGGCAAACAAGTCTATTGATGCTAGTTGAAAAACTGGCGAAGCAAGTCCAAAGATTCGCAGCCCAGAGACTTGCGCGCATTTTTCGCAAACATATATCCTCGTCGCCACCACCGATACAGGCTGCACCTTTACCTAGCAATGAAGCAGATAGGCTGAAAGCACTTCACCGCTACAACATTCTCGATACAGATGCCGACGAAGCTTTTGATGACCTAACAGCTTTAGCATCTTATATTTGCGGCACTCCCATTGCCCTAGTAAGCTTAACAGACTCCAACCGACAGTGGTTTAAATCAAGAGTTGGTCTGGAAGCAACAGAAACTCCCAGAGAGTTAGCTTTTTGCGCTCATGCTATTTTAAATCCCAACGAATTGTTAGTTATATCCAATACTACAGAAGACGATCGCTTTGCGGGAAATCCCCTAGTAACTTCCAATCCCAATATTCGGTTTTATGCTGGAGCACCGCTAGTAACTCCTGATGGTTTCCCGATCGGCACTTTGTGCGCCATAGATACAGTTCCGCGCCATCTCACCCCGGAACAGCTAGAAGCGCTGCGGACTTTAGGAAGGCAAGTTATCAGCCAAATGGAGTTGCGAATTAATTATGCTAAATTAAAGCGCGCCCAGTTTCGGCAAAAACAAGTAGAAGCAAAACTCCGTTCTACTGACGAGCAAATTGTTAATTTTCTAGAAGGAATGAGCGATGCTTTTTTTGCTCTTGATCCCCAGTGGCGATTTACTTACGTCAATTACAAAGCATCGCAATTTTTGCAGCAGTCGCCGGAACAACTTTTTGGTAAGAATTTTTGGGAAGAGTTTCCCGAGTTAGTAAATTCGGTATTTTATGAAGAGTCTCACGAAGCTGTAGCAAAACAAGTAGGAGTAACTTTTGAAAAATATTATCGCCCCTTAAAAGTGTGGTTGGAAGTCCGGGCTTTTCCGTGTCACGATGGCATTTCGGTGTTTTTTCACGATATCACCAAGCGCAAGCGGATGGAGTCTGCACTCAAGAAAGAACAGAAAAAAACTGATAGTTTACTACTAAATATTTTACCAGAGGTGATCGCCGACAGGTTGAAGCAGGAACCAGGAGTAATTGCAGATAAGTTTGAAAATGCTACAATTCTTTTTGCTGACTTGGTGAATTTTACTCAAATTTCTACCACGATGTCCGCAACTAAATTGGTGTACTTGCTGAATGAAATTTTCTCGACTTTTGACCAACTGACCGAAAAGCATGGGTTAGAAAAAATTAAGACGATCGGGGATGCTTATATGGTAGCAGGCGGCATTCCGATCGAACGCGCAGATCATGCAGAGGCTATCGCGGAAATGGCACTGGATATGCTAGTAGCAATTCAGGAATTAAATGTGAAGCTAGACGCGAAATTTGACCTCCGCATCGGGATTAATAGCGGCCCGGTGGTGGCGGGAGTAATCGGTACTAAAAAATTCATTTACGACTTGTGGGGAAATGCGGTAAATACAGCTAGCCGCATGGAATCTCACGGCATACCAGGCCGCATTCAAGTCAGCCACTATACTTACGCATTGCTGTGGGATAAATATGAATTTGAAGACCGCGGCGAGATCGAGATTAAAGGTAAAGGGGAAATGCGGACTTATTTTTTGAATGGTAGAAAGACAGCAAGCGAACTGGAAATCGGAGATTAAGTTACGATCGCTTGGGAGATGCCAGATTGCGAAACAAGGTAAATTGCGAGTCAAATAATAGTTTGATGATTCCTGTGGGGCCGTTTCTGTGTTTGGTAATAATTACTTCGGCAATTCCGCGATCGGGCGAATCAGGGTTATAGTATTCATCGCGGTAGAGCATAATGACTAAATCCGCGTCTTGCTCGATGCTTCCGCTTTCTCTCAAATCTGACATCATCGGCCGTTTGTTTGTCCTAGCTTCTACACCCCGACTCAACTGAGATAAGGCAATAATCGGCACGTTGAGTTCCCGGGCTAAACCTTTGAGGCCTCTGGTAATTCGAGATAATTCTTGGACGCGGTTGTCGCTGCTACCTTCCATTAATTGCAGGTAATCTAACAAGATTAATCCCAGAGTTCCACCTTGTTCTGCTTGGAGGCGACGCGCTTTCGATCGGATCTCCATCACAGTAATATTGGGAGTATCGTCAATAAATAGCGGCAGTTCTGATAAACTACCAATGGCTGCACTGATCGGTTCCCATTCGTTTTGGCTGATTCTGCCCGATCGCAACCGGTTACTTTCTATTTTGGCTTCACTGGACAGGATGCGCTGCACTAGCTGTTCTTTCGACATTTCTAGACTAAACATGGCAACGGGCAGTTTCTGTTGTCCAGCGGCGATTTGGTGGGCAATGTTGGTACAAAAAGCCGTCTTCCCCATTGATGGCCTCGCAGCAACGATGATTAAATCCGATCGCTGAAAGCCTCCTGTCATTGCATCTAAGTCATAAAAACCGCAGGGAATTCCTGGAAGTGTCAGCCCTTCATTGCGATTTTCGAGGTCTTGAAATGTCTGGTTTAGTGTTTCGCCGATCGATACTAAATCTTGTTGGGGACGTTCTTGAGTTATGCTAAAAATTTGTTGTTCGGCGCGGTCTAAGACTGTTTCTAGTGGCGCTGATGTCTCGTAACCTAATTGTACTATGTTGTTGCCAGCTTCGATTAATTTGCGGCGCTGATATTTGTCTTCAACTAAGGCTGCATATTGGTCGATGTTGACTGCTGAAACTGTACGATCGACTAATTGGGCTAATTTAGTCAGTCCTCCGACTTGTTCTAACTGGTTGCGGTCGGTTAGCCAAGTTGTCACCGTCATTAAATCGGTGGGTTCCCCTTGCAAAAATAGCCCTAATGCCGATCGATAAATGACTTGATGAGCGGTGATGGCAAAAAATTCGGGACGCAGAAGTTCTGCAATTCGGGAAATGGCTTCGGGGTCAATTAAGATCCCGCCCAGAATTGCTTCTTCTGCCTCTATATTTGTCGGCATCGAATCGCTCATTAGTAGTTATTGGGAATAGGGAATGGGGAATGGGGAATGGGGAATGGGGAATGGGGGAATGGGGAATGGGGAATGGGGGAATTGGTTATTACTTATTGGTTATTGGTTATTGGTTATTGGTTATTGGTTATTAGAAAAACGAATGACAATGCCCAATTCCCGATGCCCAATGCCCAATTCCCAATTACCAATGCCCAATTCCCAATCACTATTACATTGGCACAACTTGAATATCAACTTCGGCGGTAACTTCGGCGTGAAGCTTGATTTCAGCTTTGTATGTACCAGTTTCGCGAATTTCGGGTAGGGTGATGCCACGCCGATCGACTTCTTGACTGGTAGAGTTGAAAATTAGCTCTGCTACTTCTTGGTTGGTAACAGTACCAAAAATCGAATCTCCTTCGCCGACTTGCTTGGAGATGATGAAAGGCCCGGCTGCTTCCAGGGCGGTTTTGCGGACTTCAGCTTGCTGTTTGAGCTCTAACTGGCGCAGTCTTTCTTCTTCGCGGCGGCGTGCTGCTTGCTTCAGAATTCCCGGAGTGGCGCGAAATCCCATTCCTTGGGGTACTAGGTAGTTGCGGGCGTAACCGGGGGCTACTTCTACTACGTCGCCAACTTTGCCGAGTTTGCTGACATCTTTGTTTAGAACTAATTGGACGCGCTTGGCCATGATCGTTGATTGTGGGGTTTTAACTGCAACTTTTTATAATAGCGAAGTTTTAGGGGCGATCGCAAGGTGGAGGACTGAAGTCCTCACTACGAAACTGTTGTGTGTGTTTTACGATCGCAGGACCGATCGCACTACAGTAGCAACTAACTCGGTTGGATCGATCGGCTTAGTTAAATGTTTTTGAAATCCGGCTGCCAAAACTTGGCGCTCGTTCCCTTCTCCAGCATAGGCCGTTAGGGCGATCGCCAACAATTGCCGATACTCCGGCGCAAGCTGAGTGCGGATGTGATTTATCAGTATATATCCGTCCATTTCCGGCATTCCGATGTCGCTGACGAGCAAATCCGGTGTAGTTTGTTCGATCGACAGCAGCGCCTCAGCAGCAGATGACAGGGAGATCACCTCCGCACCGGCCTCTTCAAGCACGAAGGCGACAAAATCTCGCGAGTCCGGCTCATCATCTACCACCAAAATTCTCAATCCAGCTAGCGGCAAAGGTGAAAGAGCGGGAGTAACAGCCGAATGACGTTCTTCCTCCTCCTGCCTTCTAGAATCATTATTTAATAGCGGTAATCTCACCGTAAACGTCGCTCCTTGACCTTCTCCGCCGCTTTCTGCAAACACCGTTCCGCCGTGAAGTTCGACGAGCTGGCGGACGATCGCCAATCCCAATCCCAAGCCGCCAAATTTGCGAGTTGTCGCGCCGTCTTCTTGTCGGAAATGCTCAAAAACATAGGGCAAGAAATCGGGAACAATCCCTTTACCCGTGTCCGTGACTTTAATTTCAACTTTGTGTTCGATTTGCGTTAATTCAACTTCAACTCGACCGCCTTCTGGCGTGAATTTCACCGCGTTCGATAACAAATTCCAGACAATTTGCTGCAAGCGGCTGGTATCGCCGACAACTTGCCCGACATGGGGATTTAAGATTGTTTCAATTTGAATTTGTTTAGCTTCGGCGGCTAATTGCACTGTTTCCAAAGCAGACAAGATAATGGTTGCTAGATTCACCGGAGCGATAGTCAATCTGAGTTTTCCTTGGAGAATTCGAGACACGTCGAGCAAGTCTTCGATTAGTTGAGATTGTAGTCTGGCATTGCGCTCGATCGTCTCGTAGGCCTTGGCGGTTTTAGCGGCGCTTAGCTTGCCGCCGATCAGCAGTTGCGACCAGCCTAAAATCGGATTTAAGGGCGATCGCAATTCGTGAGAAAGCACCGCCAAAAACTCGTCTTTAATCCGGTTAGCTCGCTCGGCTTCGGCGCGCGCAGCTTGTTCTAATTGCAGAACCAGATCGCGCTCGGTTTCCACTTGTTTGCGCTCTGTAATGTCGATCGCAGAGCCGATATAACCCTCAAAGTGTCCGCTTTCAGTAAATCTGGGAGCAGCCGCATCAAGAACCCAAGAATATCCGCCATCGGAGCGCCGCACGCGAAATTCTATGCGGTACGGTTCCTGGCGTTCGTTGGCGGTCAAAAATACGTTTTTGGCCTGTTCTCGGTCTTCTGGATGCAGCGCGTTTATCCAACCAAATCCCAAACCAGTTTCCTCAGTTTGACCTGTGAATTGATACCAGCTATCGCTCAAGAAAGTGCAATAGCTTGTAGAGTCTGTTACCCAGACCATAAAAGGAGAATTGTTAGCCATATTGCGGAATCGTTCTTCGCTTTCTTTTAGCACTGCTTCGGCTTGTTTGCGTTCTGTGATATCCCGACAGACAATCACTCCGCCTGTGATTTCGCTGCTAATATCAACTACCGGATAACCACTGGTACTGATCCAGCGATTTTCCGAATCTGTGCGGCGGACAAATACCTCTACATCATTGACATATTCGCCTTTAATTGCTCTGGATAGAGGTAGTTCGGAATCGGGAAATAGGGTTTTTTGGTCTGGCAAAAATAGCCCGTAGGTGTTCGACCATTCCTCCCAGGATTTTTCATTCGTTAGCTGACCGAACATCCCCACGGCGGCTTGGTTAAACAGCACAAACTCCCCTTGTTGGTTGGCCAAAATCAAAGCATCGCCAATGCTGTCAATGATTACTTGTAATAACTTAGTTTGTTCTTGCATTGCGACTTCCGCTCGTTTGCGATTTGTGATATCGTTGGAGATGCCGATCAAGCCGATGACTTCTCCGGCTTCATTGCGGTAGGGAGCTTTCATTCCCAGAAATGTCCGAATGCCATCGGGAGATTCTTCTACTACTTCTGTTTTGCCGGATTCCATGATCCGCCGATCGTTTTTCCAGACTGCTGCTCCCAGTTCAGCTATTGGGTATAAATCGCGATCGCACCGGCCAATTACTTCAGCCGCAGGTTTTCCCAGAGCCTCCAGCGTGGCTGGATTGGCATAAATAATCCGTCCTTCTCGATCTTTGACAAAAATTGGCGTGGGCGCTGACTCGTTAATCACGTTTAAAATTGCATTCTTTTGCCGCAGTTCTGCTTCTGTGCGTTTGCGATCGCTAATATCTCTCCAATAAGCCGTAAGTCCTTCGGCTGCTGGATAGGCGCTGACTTCTATATACATTTGAAGTGAAGGGGAAAATTCTTCAAACTTCACAGAAACTTGCTCGTTAACTGCTTGATGAAATTCTTCATATACTCTCGAATTCGATTCTCCCTCGGCGGGAAATAGCTCCCAGATCGATCGACCTAGCAACTCGTTTCTCGATCGCGCCAGCAGTTTTTCAGCAGCGGCATTAACATAGGTATAGCGCCATTGTGCATCGATCGCGATAAAGGCATCGGCAATACTTTCTAGAATATTGCTAACTTGCTGGTTGGCAGTTTGCAGTGTGAGTTCAGCGTTTTTGCGATCGGTGATTACTTCCGAAAAAATCATGATCCCGCCAATTTCACCGTTGTTGGTTCGCCAAGGGTGAATTTCCCAGCGCACCCAGTCAACGCAGCCCTCAGCGCGGGGAAACGGATCTTCTGCGCACATTTCCACTGCTCCCGCCAGACAACGCTGGTGGATTTGTTTCCAACGATCGGGTACATCGGGAAATATCTCGTAGTGCGATCGACCTACAATGTTTTGAGCGCCGAGTCCGTAACTTGTCAACCAGCGGTCGCTCACCAGCGTATACCGCATCTGGCGATCGAACATCGCCACCCCCGCAGGCGAATGTTTGACGAATAGTCGCAGTTGCTCGGATTGTTGCCGCAGTAGATTTTCCGACTGTTTGCGATCGGTGATTTCTTGGAAAAGCAAGGCGACTTTTCGGCTCTGGGGCTCAGGAGTGCGGAACGCCGAAACCTCAAACCAGCGGTTCATGACTTCCCAGGCGTGTTCAAAGCGCACTGACTCCCCTGTGAGCGCGACTTTGCCGAATACCTCAAACCAATAATCTTCGAGCCCGAGAAGCATCTGTCGCGCCGTTTTACCCACAGCTTGTTCGAGTCCGGTTTGTTTCAAGAAAGCCGGATTAACTTCCAAAAAGCGGTAGTCGATCGGCTTTTCGTTGTCGTCAAACAGCATTTCGATGACGCAAAAGCCTTCGTCTAGGGACTCAAACAAACTGCGGTAGCGTTCCTCCGAGCGGCGCAAAGCAGCAACAGCTTGTTTGCGATCGCTAATATCCATAAACGCCGAGACACAGCCGCGAACTGCGCCCTGTTGGTCAAATAACGGCACCGCATTCACCAACCAATCAAAGGTTACTCCGTCCGATCGCACCATTTGAATTTCCACATCTCGCACTTCGACGCCGGAAGCCGCAGCCCGCTGCATTGGGAGCTCTTCTGGCGGGATTTCTACTCCGTTGCTGAGTTGTCTGAACGGAAGGAGTTCGGCTTGCTCTCCGCTTGCAGAAACATTCGTATCGGGCCCCACTGTTAGCATCGATTGAGCAAACCCGTTAGCGCGAATTACATGACACTGCGCGTCGTATGTGATCGCAATCCCGACGGGTACAGCATCAAGGATTGATTGCAGTTCGTTAACTCTGCGCTCTAGTTCCTGGTTGAGCCGTTGAATTTCTTTTTTGCGAGCTTGGCGATCGGTAATTTCGTACACTGTCACATTCACGCCCAACACGCGATCGTCCTCGGATGTCAGCGGATAGAGACTCAACAGCCAAGCGCGATCGACTCCCGGCTGTGCGGAGTTTTCCCCATGAATTTCAAGCTGTTCGAGGGGGACTTTAGTGGCAATAACTTGTTGGTAAAGCGGCTCTAAATTATCGGCTTGTTCTGGTAAAATGTCGCGCAATGTTTTACCAATGTGAGCGGCGGCTGGAACTCCGTTAATTTCTGCTAGGCGATCGTTGATGCGGACAAACCGCAAGTCGGTATCGATGAAGCAAAGTCCGATCGGCGCGCTAGCATAAATCGCCTCGATTTCTGCTAATTGCTGCCGCGAAGTTTCCGCTTGTTTAACAAAAGCAGCATCCGCCGCTTTCTGCTCGGTGACATCTTGAAAATAAACAGCAAGTCCCGAGGCGATCGGATAAGCTCGTACCGCATACCAAGCATTGAGTGGCGGATAAAAAGATTCAAAACTAACTGTAATTTTCTCTGCGGCGGCGCGGCGATATTCCCGCTCAAACAAACTCCCGATAGATTCGGGAAACTCTTCCCAAATGCTGTTATGGATCAAATCTGCTGAAGGTCGATTTAGCAACCGCGCTGCTTGAGAATTGAGGTAGGTAAACCGCCAGTCTTTATCCAAAGCAAAGAACGCATCGGAAATACTTTCGAGGGTATCTGACAGTTGTTGGGCGGGCGCGCTGTTGGCTGCTTCGGGTTGAGGTTGAGCGAGTTCCGTGAAAGTGGTAACTACCGCATAGGGAGTCGATCGATCTCCTTGAAATAAAGGTTGAGAATTGAGCCTCAACCAAATCAATTCTCCCTGCGGTTGATAAAAGCCCATAATCGCATTTGAGCAAGGTTGTCCGGTTTGCAGCACCACCATCGCCGGGTGCATTTCGCCGGGAAAATCCGAGCCATCTTCGCGCACAGTCTGCCACGGGCTGTTGATTGAAGTGCAGCCCTGCATTTGTTCTGCTGTGATCCCCAACAGTTGCTGCGCGATCGCATTGCACGCCTGAATGCTGCCATCTGCCAATTGCAAAACCATCCCAACATCGGTTGGCTCCGGCGCGTTTGAGTAGAGTTCTTTGTGAGAATTCATTGAAACAGAGGAGTCAATTTGGGGTTGCGGTTCAGTATTGCCTGGATTTTTCATCTTCTAACAAAGTCTCGTTAAAACTGAGATATTGCACCATTCTAAATAACCCTTTTTGGGCGGGCAGGATGCCCACCCCACAAGAAGTATAATCTTTGTGGAACAAGCCAGAAAGCTTGTTCTTAAAAATAGTGCAATATGTGAATTAAAATCGGTCTTTCATCCCGCGCAATCGAGCGAAAGTTTGCACAGAATCTTGACTGTTGGCGGCTGACTGAAGACTCGGAAAATCCCAACGTAAAAATGGGTTGGTGCTTTTTTCGAGTGCGATCGATGATGGTATCGTAGCTTCATTCCGGCTGCGGGCTGCCTTGACTTCGCCCAAGCGCTGCTGTAAACCGGGATTGTCCCCATCCACAGTCAGAGCAAATTGCAAATTTTTCAGCGTGTATTCGTGAGCGCACCAAACTCTGGTATTGTCCGGCAAGTTTCGCAGTTGGGCGAGGGAGGCTACCATTTGACTCGGAGTGCCTTCAAATAGTCTGCCACAGCCTCCAGCAAATAAAGTGTCGCCGCAGAACAATTCCCCAGTTTCCCCTGGGTTGTTGGGAGGAAAATAGTAGGCTATGTGAGCTTTTGTATGACCGGGTACGAAGAAGATTTCGGCGGTTCTGTCTGCGAAATTAACCCGATCGCCCGCTTGCAAAAACACTTGCTGTCCGGGAATTCTGCCTCGGTCTTCTGCGCCGCCATATACTTTAACTTCCGGGAAGCGATCGATCAGTTGCCGATTGCCACCTACGTGGTCGCTGTGGTGGTGTGTATTGAAAATTGCGGTCAATTCGGCTCCGAGCGAGATCAGTTGCTGCAAGACCGGCTCTGCCACTGCTGGATCGACGACTGCTGCTTCTTTGCGATCGCGATCGTGCAGCAAGAAAATATAGTTGTCGGATAGTACCGGAAGCCGATAAACCTGCATATAAAACTACCTCTGTTGGAAAATTACTATAGAATTGGATGAGTCTGAACGCTAGCCGAAGGCAGAATGCTGAATTATCTACTCCGCGCATCTATCTTTCGGAGTAAAACTCTGATACCTGATGTTTGCTGTGCTACAAATTGATTTGTGGTCTGGTATCGACAATTTTTGGGTCAATAACTGCAACCAGCTTTAACTATTCTGACATAAAGGCGATCGAATAAATGCCAACATCTCCCAAAAAATCGAACTTAACAATTTCTCAAATGGTCGATCGGATTGTCGCGTCTGGCAAGATTGCTCGCCGGGAACATTTAGTTTTGACTTCTGCGATCCTCTCTGATGATAAAATCTCAGAGGAGGATCGACATCAAATCAATCGGGTATTTGATTACCTCCAAATTGGTCGGCTTAAGTTTATCGATTGAACTTGTAAATTTACAAGATAACCGACAGTTGCACTTACAAAAAAAGGCAGAATAAAATGAGTACAGAAAAACCCACTATTTTGGTGACGGGTGGAGCTGGATATATTGGCTCTCACGCGGTATTAGCATTGAAAAACGCTGGTTACGGTGTGGTGATTTTGGATAATTTAGTTTACGGTCACCGAGATTTAGTAGAGCAGGTTTTGCAGGTGGAGTTGGTAGTTGGCGATACGAGCGATCGCACTCTGCTCGACAACCTGTTCGCCACACACAAAATTGATGCGGTAATGCACTTTTCGGCTTACGCTTACGTCGGCGAATCTGTTACCGATCCAGCCAAATATTACCGCAACAACGTCATCGGCACAATTACCCTTTTGGAAGCGATGATCGGTGCTGGAATCAAGAAATTTGTGTTTTCTTCTACTTGCGCGACTTACGGCGTACCGGAGAAAATTCCGCTCACAGAAGACCATCCACAAAATCCGATCAATCCCTACGGTGCTACTAAATTAATGGTAGAACGGATCTTGTCTGATTTTGACCCTGCGTACAATTTCAAGTCTGTTTGTTTCCGCTATTTTAACGCGGCTGGGGCCGATCCAAACGGGTTGTTAGGAGAGGATCACAATCCAGAAACTCACCTGATTCCACTGGTGTTGTTCGCTGCTTTGGGGAAACGAGATTCGATCGCAATCTTCGGCACAGACTACGATACTCCTGATGGTACTTGCATCCGAGATTACATTCACGTTAACGATTTAGCATCGGCTCACATTTTGGGACTAGAATATTTGTTAAATGACGGCAAATCAGATTTCTTTAATTTGGGGAACGGCGGCGGTTTTTCGGTAAAAGAGGTAATAGAAACGGCTCGCCAAGTGACGGGAAAAGAGATTAAGGCTGTTGAGTGCGATCGGCGTCCAGGAGACCCGCCTGCTTTGGTTGGTAGCAGCAAAAAGGCGATCGAAACCTTGGGTTGGTCTCCCGAATATCCCGACATTAAGGATATTATCTCCCATGCTTGGCAGTGGCATCAAAAACGCCACTCGAAGGCAGAATAAGCTGAGGCGCATCTAAAACGGCATTGCTCCGTAGGGACACGGCACTGCCGTGTCCCTACTGTGATAAACCTGGAATACGCTGTATGCTCATAATATCTGCTAAATCTGGACAACTAGGCAATCGACTACTGCTTTTTGCAAATTTCATCGCTTTCGCGATCGAGCATAATTTAACAGTCCTCAATCCGGCTTTTGAGGAATATGCAGAATACTTTGTGGACACAGCCAGCGATTTCTTGTGCTGTTATCCTCCTCCATATTTTACCCTAGCAGGTAACAAGTTTATCAGAAGTAAATATTTTAAACTTATCAACAGTTTAAGCAATAAAAATATCTTAGAAATGCAAGAAATAACTAGAGAGAAGCCGTTTAATTGGATAAATTATCAGGATATTCAAACACTCAAACACACTTCAACTATTTGTTTTCAAGGCTGGTTATTTCGAGATGGCTGGTTTGTAGAAGACTTGCCAAAGTTACACAAGTACGCGGACGAGATTAGATCCTACTTTACACCATTACAACAATATACAATTAATGTAGATAGTTTGATGTTGAATGTAAAAAATAATGCAGACATCATCATTGGAGTTCATATTCGTCAAGGAGATTACACTCAGCATCAAAGGGGAAGATACTTTTACAAAACTGAGCAATACTTAGAAGTGATGAATTCAGTAGTTAAACTATTTGAAGGGAAGAAAATTAAGTTTTTGATTTGCTCTAATATTCAGCAAAACCCTAAGTTGTTTGATAATTATCACTGCGTTTTTGCCAACGGTCATTTAATTGAGGATATGTATGCTTTGGCTGAGTGTGACTATATTGTTGGGCCGCCTAGCAGTTATACTATGTGGGCTTCTTTTTATGGCGAAAAACCTCTTTACATGATGAGAGATATCAATAAAGCAATTAATTTGAAAGATTTTGTACATTTTTATGAATGGGAAGGAATTTTTAATTATCGAGATAACTGGAGCGAGAGTTTTTGGGAGTGGACGCACTGACGCAAGTAAAATATAATATCAGTTGATAAATATAGCGGTTTTCAATCGAATCAAATACAGCAGACGGCTGTAGGGACACGGCTGTAGGGACACGGCACTGCCGTGTCCCTACGGGATATCTCAACTGAGAAATGCTATAGTTGTTCATTGCAGGCTGGATGGAATGAAAGAGAGTTTACCACCGATTTATTTTTATATTCCCAAAAGCCAGTGGCCAGCGGGAGAATTGCCACAAATTCCTGAAGAATACGGCGACTGGATGAGTTTTTTGGGTACCAGGTACGGCAGAGGGAAGTATGACTGGACTTTGCAAACTTATCTTTATTTGAAAGCAGATGGATGGCGATGTAAATTAATAAATTTTATGCCAAATGAAGGAATTGTGATTTCCCATCGAGATTTTTTGTCGGATAACTTAAAACCATCGTCAAAGTTACTGATTGTTTGTATTAAAGTCGATCGAGAACCTCACCCATATGCTCAATTACAAATTGTGCAAAATGATCGAGATAAATTGTTAAAGCGATCGCAAATTTTGTGGCAGAGTTATCCGCTGAGATTTTGGCTGCAATCAAAGTTAATTCCGCGCGATCGCAGCCGGGGCGATCGTTTTGAAAATGCTGCTTTTTTCGGCGTTTTAGGCACTCTAGCAGCCCAATTGCAACAACCACAGTGGGAGGAACAACTCAGTGCTTTGGGTTTGCGCTGGGAGGTGGTAAAATGCGATCGCTGGCACGACTATAGCGAAGTTGATGTAATCGTGGCTGTTCGCAGTTTTGAGGGCAGTAACACTTTTGACTCCAAACCAGCCTCGAAATTGATTAACGCTTGGCACGCGGGCATTCCCGCCATTCTGGGGCAGGAATCTGCCTATCGCCACGATCGCAAAAGTGAACTTGATTACATAGAAGTAGCTTCAACAGAGGAGGCAATTGCTGCTCTCCTTCGTCTGAAAAATGATTTGAATTTGCGCCAAAAAATGGTAGACAATAGCATAATCAGATCTCAGGAAATCGGTAATACTCAAATTACTTTGCAGTGGCGTAATTTTTTGGCAAACGTAGCTATTCCTGCCTACTATCGCTGGTGTATGGCATCAGTTGCCCAGCAGCAAATATTTTTGATTCGTCGCTATCTAATTATGAAAGCGAACCGCGTACAAAGCCAGTTTAATCAACTTTTATCTATAAAATGATGGTGAAAATTTGCTATTTTATCCAGACTCATCAAACTCCCGACCAAATTTATCGACTGGTTCGCACGATTAAGCGATCGAGTCCTGATGCTCAAATCCTAATTAATCACAACTTTAATCGGTGCGATTTAGACTTGACCCCACTGCAAGATTTGTCAGATATACATTTATTGCAAAATCAGGAGTATTTAATCCGAGGTGATTTTTCTTGTCAAGTTCAACCATACTTAAATGCAGTTAACTGGTTGTTTGAAAACAATTCCGATTTTGACTGGCTAATTAATCTGACTGGTCAAGATTATCCGACTCAGCCCATGTCAGAAACTGAAAACTTTCTCGCGCAAACAGACTCCGATGGTTTTATCCGCTATTGGGATATTTTTGCTGATGAAATACCCTGGGATCGAGACAAGGGATTTAAGCGGTATTATTGTATTTACTGGCGAGTGCCAGGAAAATCTAGCTACCGTTTTTTGAAAGATTTTCAGCAATTGCCGATCGTCAAAAAGATGACTTGGCTGAAATTTTATCTGACTTATGGGCCGCTGGTAGGGATACCGTGTCGATCGACTCCATTTAACAATGAATTTATTTGCTATGGGGGTCTGGCGTGGTATACTCTCTCTCGAAAGTGCGTTGAATATATCAAAAACTTTGTTGACATTCGCCCTGAGTTTGTTGCCTACTATCAAGGAACCGTAGTACCTGAAGAGTCTTTTGTACAAACTATATTGGTCAATAGCAAAAGTTTTAATTTGGTGAATGACGATAAGCGCTATATTGATTATAGAAGAGCAGTTGCTGGTTCGCCCCGCACGCTGACAATTCAAGATTATGCCACAATTACTAATGGCAATTTCCACTTTGCTCGTAAATTTGATATGGAACAAGGTGCTGAAATTCTAGACAAGTTAGATGCGTTAAATCGATGACCAGTTAAATACATAAGGTAGGGAAACGGCAATGCCCTGTCCCTACAATTAATAGGGTAGGGACACGGTATTGCCGTGTCCTCAAAGCACCACTTAACTTAACGTGAGAAATCGAGAAAAGTGAAACTAGAAACTAAGGGATTTATCACAATTTTAACTGGTTTGTACTCTTTTCAAGATTGCGTTCATTTTCTGGCATCTGTCAGGAAGTTTCACCGCGAACCAATTATTGTTTTAATAGATAGAGTCCCCAGATTTTTATATCCTTTACTTCAGGTATTCGGAAATGTCATATTGAAACCTGCACCCTCTCACGAAAATCCTGTTTTAGCTTCGCGACAAGCTAAGCTGGCTTTGTACGAAGAATCTGCATTTGAGAAGACTATTTATCTGGATTGCGATATTTGTTTGCTATCGCCAATAGATGAGGTGTTTGAGTTTCTCAATGAGGTAGATTTGCTGGTGACGGAAGATGTGCAACCTGCGATCGCCAAAGCTGCTAATTTATTAAGAGTTAAGCAAGATATTGTCTCAACTCTGCAATCAGTAGGATTCCCACTCAACGAAAATAGCATTCAATATAATGGCGGATTTATCGCTTTTACCAAAAACAGTAAAAATTATGAATTTTTCCAAGAATTTAAGAAATATTTCGAGATAGTAATTGCCAATCAAAATGTGCTATTATTAAAGGATCAAGGAGCTTTTGCCGCTGCTATTGAATCTGTAAAACCGAAAATGAAAACATTGTCCCCTATTTACAACTACTTGGATAAGTGGAAAGATGTTTATACGATCGACAAACCGATCAAAGTCATGCACTGCACTTACCCCTACCGCCCGCAGTACGCCAAGAATGTAACGCGATCGCCCTTTACTCGAATAGTCGATCGCACAGCCCAACTATTTTTACCAAATCAACTTAACAATCCCTGGCGCTTAAAATAAACTTTCCTCTCACTCTGCGTCCTCTGCGGTTCAAAAAAAATATAACTACTCTCGCTACTGTGCAACACTACACTAAAGAACTATACAAATACTTACAAAAAACCTCCCGAGAATCAGCCCGAGAAATCATCCCTATCCTTTGGGAATTTGTGCAGCCAAAGCGAGTAATTGATGTTGGTTGCGGCACAGGAACCTGGCTGTCAGCATTCCAAGAATTCGGCGTTGAAAATATTTTGGGAATCGACGGTGATTGGGTAGATCCAAAAATGCTAGAAATTCCTACTGACAGATTTTTAGCATTAAACTTAAGCCAGCCTTTACCCATCAAACAGCAATTTGATTTAGTTGTTTCCTTAGAAGTCGCAGAACACTTGCCATGTGAGTGCGCCAAGGTATTTGTAGAGTCTTTAGTGAAACTGGGCCCAGTTATTTTATTCTCTGCCGCAGTGCCATTTCAAGGAGGCACAAATCACGTAAATGAACAGTGGCCAGAGTATTGGGCGAAACTATTTCAAGAGCAAGGATATGTGGCGATTGACTGCATAAGAAACAAAATATGGCAAAACGATCGAGTTAAATGGTACTACGCCCAAAATATACTTGTATTTGCTAAGGCAGAATATTTAACAACTAATCCAGTCTTGCAAAAAGCAGCAGAAAAAACTAACATTTTTCAGCTTTCATTGATTCATCCACACCTTTATTTGAGAACAGCCTTAGAAGCCACTAAATTAAGACAAGAAATCAAAGATGCTCTAGCTTTAAAAGATTCGAGAATTTCCCTAAAAAAACTATTTTTTGCTTTGCCAACCTTGACAAAAGCTCGGTTAAGTAGGAAAATAAGTCAGCTTTTTGATAAAAAAATTACCAAATGAAAGTTTCATTAGTGGTGAGCGATTTGTCGGGAGGAGGTGCAATTCGTGCTTTTCTCTTGGCTCAAGTCCTGATTGAGCTTAACTATGACGTAGAAGTTGTTGGATTTCAGTTTGGCAAGGAATTGTATGCTATTCCTCCGAAAAACATCCCAGTATATGCGATACCGGGGAAAAACTATCCTGGGTTTTTGATGGATGCTCAAAAAGTTTTAAAAAAAATAGATGGGGATATTATCTATGCAGTCAAACCTAAACCTACAAGTTTTGGTTTATCACTGCTAAAAAAACTAGATACTCGCCGCCCTGTGATTTTAGATATAGATGATTGGGAACTTAGCTGGTTCGGCGGAGATGAATGGAAATACCGCCCTAATTTCAAACAACTTTATCGAGATATTTTCAAACAAAATGGTGAATTGAGAAAACCAGATCATCCGCTATACATCCAGTGGATGGAAAGTTTAGTTTCCCGTGCTGATGCTGTCACAGTGGATACTGAGTTTTTAAAACAGCGTTTTGGTGGTGTATATTTGCCTAATGGCAAGGATACTGAGATGTTCGACCCTGCTAAATACAATCCTGAATTGAGTAGACAGCGTTACGGCTTGTCGGGGTATAGAATTCTGATGTTTCCGGGTGCGCCTAGACCTCACAAAGGTGTTGAGGATGTTTTGATAGCCCTCGAACAGTTAAATGAGCCAGATTTAAAATTAGCGATCGTCGGCGGAAGTCCTTATGATGATTATGATGATAGACTTATGCAACGATGGGGGCGTTGGATTGTTAAACTGCCAAGGTTTCCAGTCGAGACGATGCCTGAAGTTGTAGCGGCGGCTCACATTGTGGTTGTTCCTCAGCGAGAGACTCTCACAGCCGTGGCTCAGTTTCCGCTTAAGCTGACAGATGGCATGGCAATGGCTAAGCCTGTTTTGTCTACGCGAGTGGGAGATATTCCAGCAATTTTAGGGGGAACTGGTTATTTAGTCGAGCCGAGTTCTCCTGCTCAAATTTCCCAAAAAATTCAATGGATATTTGAAAATCTGACAGCAGCGAATTTGCAAGGAATGAAAGCTCGGGAAAGATGCGTGAAAAAATATAGCATTCAAGCAATGGCACCGATACTTTCAGATATTCTAATTGCACCTAAGTCTAAGTAACTCTAAAGCGACTGAATGGAGGAAGAAACACTGGCTGTAATTAAAGAATATTTTGAGATGCCGTACTGTTTATCTGGGAATGCTTCATGTCTGCTAATAAGCTACTCCTAAAATTTGCCAGACGATATCCGGGGAGGATTCTGTTAACTGTGATCCTCGGTTTTTCTGGAGCTTTATTCAACGGTATCAGCACTACTTTGATCGTACCAGTGCTTTTAAGTTTTTTGCAGGAAGCTGTCGAGTTACGCGGCGCTCCACCTTTCATTAAAACTTTGATGTATCCCTTTGAAGGAATGCCTCAAAATCAGCGGTTGGTTTTCATGACAGCGGCGATTGTTTTGGCAATTATCTTGAAAAACATTGCTAGTTATATCAATACTTTATTAGCTACTTCTCTGACGCGCTCTTTAACTTTTGATTTGCGAGAAACTGGTTTGCGGTTATTGTTAGAAGTAGATTTAGATTTTTACTCTAAAACTAAAGTCGGGGATTTAATTAATAGGTTGGGCGGAGAAATTGGTCGGACTGCTAGTGCAGTTGGTATCGCGATCGGAATGTTTACTACCTCAATCACCGTTTTGGTATTTGTGGGTCTGCTGCTTTCTATATCGTGGAAACTGACGGTGACAGCTACGGTTTTGTTGGGGTTAGTTGCTTGGGGAAATCAACATATTATTAACCGTTCTAAGTATTTTGGCCACCTGCTTTCTGAAATGTCGAAAGATTATTCGGTTAGGGTGCTCGAAACCATGACTGGGATTCGGTTGGTGAAGTCAACGGGGAACGAGGAAAGGGAGTATCAACGGATCAAGAATTTAATTCAAAGGCGAGAACAAGCGGATTTTCAGGCTCAGGTAAACTATGCGGCGATCGCCCCAATTAACGAAGTTGTTAATTTGATAGTGATTATTTTGATTGTATTTATAGGGCGCACAATATTTGCTAATGAAATAGAGTCTATTTCTACAGTTTTGTTGACCTATTTATTGGTACTTTTTCGGTTAATTCCTTTGATCTCTCAGTTAAATGGCGGGCGCAGTCAATTCGCTAATACATCGGCTAGTGTAGAAGTGGTAAATGATTTCTTGAGCTGCGATGATAAGCCGTTTATGCTGAATGGTTCCGTGCCTTACACTCATTTGCGATCGGGAATCCATTTTAATAAAATATCTTTTAGCTATCCAAATCACAAAAATGTAGTTCTGCAAAGAATCGATTTATTTCTACCTCAAGGTACTACTTTGGCATTGGTAGGAAATTCGGGTTCTGGTAAGTCAACTTTGGCAGATTTACTGCCGAGATTTTACGATCCTACTGAAGGTTGTATCTCGATCGATGGTATGGATTTGCGTAAATTTGAGCTAAAAAGTCTCAGAAAAGCGATGGGTATTGTTAGCCAAGATACGTTTTTGTTTAATGCTTCTGTACGGGAGAATATTGCTTATGCTAGGCCCCAAGCGACTGAGGCAGAAATTATGGAAGCGGCAAAGGGAGCAAATGCTTATGAGTTTATCGAACTGTTGCCGGAGGGGCTGGATACTCGAATTGGCGATCGGGGTGTGATGCTATCGGGAGGGCAGCGTCAGAGAATTTCGATTGCTAGAGCTCTGTTGCAAAACCCGGAGATTTTAATTTTAGACGAAGCAACGAGTTCCCTGGATACGATTTCGGAAAGGTATGTGCAAGAGGCGATCGAGAAACTGAGTTGCGATCGTACAACCTTAGTCATCGCCCACCGCCTCTCCACAGTCCAAAAAGCCGACAAAATCGCCGTGATCGATCGCGGACAAGTCGTAGAAATTGGCTCCCACGAAGAATTGCTAGCCAAAGGAGGTTACTACACTCGCTTGTATTCAGTACAGTTTGCCGAAGAAACCGCACGCGATGAAGCTTTAATTAGAGGCTCTTACGAAATTCGGACGCGCCTGACTCCAATGATTGCTTACCTCAAATTGCTAGTAGATGAAATGGTAGATTCTCCCGAAGAAAGAGACGAGTTAATCAGAGAATCATTTCACTCCGCTGCTAATATTTTCAAGACTTTAGAATTTATCGAAAATACTATCAAGCGTCAGGCTGTTAAAAAGTAGTTATTAGTTATTAGTCATTAGTCCTTAGTCCTTAGTCCTTAGTCAACAGTCAAAATGCCCAATGCCCAATGCCCATGTTAAAATACTATGTATTTTTCACCAGAAATGTCTTGCCACAACCCAATGTTGCTAGCTTAGTTCAAGTTGCGCACTCTGCGAATGCGGCCGCAAATCTCGGTTTACCAGCAGTTTTGGTATATCTCCGAAAAGGATGGAGTGCTTTTAATCCGGTTGATTGGTTTCGCCCTTTTCAACCAAGAAAACCGGATGACAAACTTGCCAAAATATATAATATTCAAGATAAATTAAAAATAGCTGATTTACCGATGCCATGCCCGATCGACCTTTTGGACAGCAAGTGGACGAGTTCGAGTACAATAGTCTCAAAATACTACCTACCGATTCACCTGCGAAAATCGACTCAAATCGTCCACACACGGGACTGGAACTTTGTGAAAGCTGCGATTAAAAACGGAATTCCCGCTATCTACGAACAGCATCACCATGAAAACAAGCAATTTGAGTCGGAAATTGTCCGCAATCCGCTGTTTCAGATTGCTGTAACTGTTGCGGATACAGTGCGAGAAAGTATGATTCAGAATGGAATGCCGCCGGAAAAAGTAATTATGCTGCACAACGGTTTCAATCAATTGTTTCTCGCGAGACAAACGGCAGATGCCCAGAATTGGCGACAAAAGTTATTAGAAGATGGCAGAGAGAATTTAGCCGTTTATGCGGGCGGGCTTTACCCGTTTAAAGGTGTGGATATGTTGGTTGATGTGGCGAAAGAATTGCCGGGAGTTGAATTTGCGATCGCAGGTGGCGATTCATCCCAAGTAACAGCATACCAAAAGTTAGCAAAAGACAAGCAAGTTAACAACATCAAATTTCTCAGCTACCTGCCTCAAAATCAACTTGCTAGCTTGCTGCAAGCCGCCGATGTGTTGCTTCACCCGCATTGTTTGACACCCGCCGCGACGTTCACATCTCCTTTGAAGTTCTTCGATTATATGGCATCTGGAACACCGATTGTGGCGACGGAAATTCCATCTTTGCTTGAGTTTAAATCGGGGAATATCGCTGCGACTTGGTGCGCGCCGGATAACCCGTATGAATTTGCACAAAGTATTCAACTTAGTTTAACAAAATATCCGAGGAAGGCCGAAGGTTATCCAGAAACTATGGATTTTGTCAAGCAGTTTTCGTGGGAAAACCGGATCGAGAGAATTTTGAGTTACGTGGATAACTCATTTGTAGGGTGCGTCAGTCCCCAGGCGACAGACAATTGATCAAATTATCAAAACTGACGCACCATTCACTATGCGGTGCATCAGCTTTTAAATTATCAATTATTGCGAAAATCACCCAAGCTGACGCACCCTACATACTGACGCACCATTCACTGTGCGGTGCGTCAGCTTTTAAATTATCAATTATTGCGAAAATCACCCAAGCTGACGCACCCTACATACTGACGCACCATTCACTGTGCGGTGCGTCAGCTTTTAAATTATCAATTATTGCGAAAATCACCCAAGCTGACGCACCCTACATACTGACGCACCATTCACTGTGCGGTGCGTCAGCTTTTAAATTATCAATTATTGCGAAAATCACCCAAGCTGACGCACCCTACATACTACTAATTATGAACCCAAAAATCATCGGCACAATCACCACATACCCAGGCATGAATCAAAGCGACTGGCTGTGGCAACAAACCCCCTACAACTTCGGCCGTTGGCGCAACATTCAAATGTTAGCCAACCACCCAGAACCAGACTTTTTACTCATGTATCAATTCGACTTTCCCAAACCACAAAAAAAACAATCCTGGCTCGACAAAATCCGCCGTCCCAGTCCTCAAAATCCCGAAAACGACATCCAAGACAAATTGCGCGGAGTCCCCCAGGAACGCATAATTTACCTAATCCGCGAGCCGCCATTACCAGAAGTTATTGAAATTACCAAAGCCAACTACGATCGAGCAAAACTTTATTGCGGTTATATTTCCGGGCCCGACGACTTCGCACCCAACCCCAATTATATGCCTGCGATTTGGTATCACAACAACTCGTTTCGAGAACTCGATGAAATGCCTGCGCCAACTAAAACAAAATCCTGTTCTTGGATTACTTCCGGTGTTAGTCGCAGCGCTAATCACCGCCACCGATTAGACTTTATCAAATTGCTGCAACAACAACAATTAAACTTTGACCTTTACGGACGAAACTTGCCAACTTGGGCTCACGGAAACGGCACTGTCAATAATAAATGGCACGCCATCGCGCCTTACTATTACAATTTGGCTATTGAGAATTATACAGAGAACGATTGGTATGTCAGCGAGAAACTTTGGGATGCTTTATTAGCTTGGAGTTTGCCAATTTATTACGGCGGTGTGGCGGCGGATAAGTTGTTGCCGGCGGGGAGTTTTCTGCGGCTGCCGAGTTTGGATCAGAAAGGAGTAGAATTTATTCAAGATGCGATCGCAACCCCTGATTACTGGCATGAAGCGAGGGAGAAAATTGCGGAAGCCAGACAAATCATTCTCCACGAATTGAACTTGCTGAATTGGTTGTCTAACTTTGTATCTTAGGAAATAGCGCAATGACAGAAAATCAAAATCAACCCAGAGAATACGATATATGAATGGACTTTGCACGCTTGCCAACGATACAGTTTGCGACCAACTAATTGCCTTACTCAACAGTATTGAAATTATCTCAGGCTCAAATATTCCCGTTTGCATTTATCCTTTCGACGACCAGATACAGCTAATCAAAGCTGAAATTGTCAACCGTCCCAACGTCTTTATTTATGAAGATAGCGCATCAATTCAGCGATGGGACAAATTCATGCAAGCCGCCGCACCAGAGCGTTTGAACCGCAAAAAGTTTCGGCTTTACGGCGCGCACCGGCGCTTTTGCGCTTTCGACGGCCCATTTGAAAAGTTTATCTATATGGATGCGGATACTTTGGTGATGAATTCCCTCGAACCTATTTTTCAGAAGTTAGAGGAATCGGATTTTGTAGTTTACGATTTTCAATTTCGCGATCCAACTAAAGTATACAACATCCAGTCGCCAAAACTGCTCGAAGTTTTTGAGAAAAATCGGATCGACTCGGAAATATTCTGTTCGGGATTTTACGCCAGCAAGCAAGGATTGTTTGACCAAAATACTAGAAAATGGCTGGTAGCTCAACTGCACTCTGGCGATGGGTCAATTCTATATGCAGGTGCGGGGGAACAGCCGTTGCTCAATTATATGGTGATGAAAACTAGGATGAATAGTTATAATTTTGCTTATAGCCTCCCGGATGGCGAAAAAACTGGGTGCTGTGTCAGTTCCAAACATTTTGAAGAACGAGATAATATTTTGTACGATAAGGGAAATCGACTTACTTACATTCATTATATTGGTGTACCGCCGGATTTGATTCGGAGAGTTTGTGCTGGGGAAAATATTGAGTTTCCCTATCGCGATTTGTTTCTGCATTACCGCTATCTCCGCGAACCTGAGAAGCGTCCGATTTTTACTGAACTGCTTAAGTCTTATACTGATGTTTGTTCGCCGAATTTGTTAACAAGGGTATTGAGAAGGTTGAGGATAAATACATGAATCGCGGTATTTATATTGTGGCGAATGATAAAGTGATCGAAAGCTCGATCGCCCTTGTCAACAGCATACGTTTGTACAACTGTCAAGTACCAATTTTTCTGATTCCCTTCGACGACAATTATCAGCAAGTCGCCGCCACCCTCAGCCGTCTCCACGACGTGCGATTGTTCCCAAATCTGGGGTTTGTGGAACAGTTTACCAGGGAAATTGGCCAAATGTTCGATCGCCACTTCTTAGCCCTCCCCAACAAAATGCGAAAACTCGTCGCCTGGTTTGGCCCGCTTGACGAATTCCTGTACATCGACACCGATATCATCGTCTTTGAAGACATCGCAGCCAACCTCGACAAACTATCAGAAGTAGATTTCTTTTGCTGCGACTACCACCACCTTAGCGAAAAACTGCGAAATGTATTTTCACCTGTTGTAAAAGAACAAAATATCTTTACAAACTCACAGCTTCAAGATGTATTCAACAGCGGTTTTTGGGCTTCGAGGAAAGGAACTATTTCCGAATCCCAAATGTACGAAGTCTTGCGCGAATGTTCGCAGCATCGAGAATATTTCGATTTTACCCAAAATGTCACTGACCAACCTATCCTCAATTACCTGATTCTTAAACTAATTCCCAAGCGTTGTAATCTTGTCAAAGCTTCGGACACTGAACCTGGAAGCTGGGCTAGTTCCAAGCATTTTCACGAAATAGATGATGTGCTTTATGACAAAGGTAAAAGGTTAAAATATATTCATTGGGCCGGGATACCAATTAAATCGGGTAGTCCATACTGGGAATTGTGGAAACATTATCGTTATTTGCATGAGGAAAAAGTTAATTTAATGCAAAAAATCCTTCGATATTTGTAGGGTGTGTTGGGCGCTGTTTTGATATTTGATATAATGCCAGATGAATGTAGCGCCCAACGCACCCGAGACGATGATTGGGTGCGTTGGGCGCTATATTGATATTCGACATAATTCGAGATAATTAGGAAGCGCCCAACACACCCTACCGGATTAATTTTTTAATTAACAACTATGACAAATGG
>ENA-OBIT01000098-OBIT01000098.1-metagenomes-genome-assembly--contig:-NODE-98-length-35158-cov-11.1318_pt1 | contig 35158 bp, 39 predicted proteins | sample MGYA00153386_OBIT01 | MGnify analysis MGYA00153386
AAAATGTCTGAACTTAGACAAAATCTAATTACCAGAGATTGGGTAATCATCGCCACCGATCGCGCAAAAAGACCTGACCAATTCGCCAATCCCAAAAAGGCTAACGCACCATTGCCCCGGCACCGCCCAGACTGCCCGTTTTGCGTGGGAAATGAGGAAGATGGAACAGTAGAAACATTACGTTTGGGCGATCGCACCGGCTGGAAAGTCCGCGCAATTGGCAACAAATATCCCGCCCTCTCCCCGACAGCAGAATGGATGAGAATATCATCGGGAATTCACCGCACGATGGCGGGAATCGGCGTTCACGAAGTAATTGTCGAAAACCCGCGACACGATTTGACGACAGCTTTATTGACCGTTGTAGAAGTGACAGACATACTTTTAGTATACCGCCAGCGTTATTTAGAAATCAGAAAGTATCCCCATATTGAAACTATTATCATCTTCAAAAATCACGGTGAAAGTGCCGGAACTTCTCTCGAACACCCTCACTCTCAAATAGCAGCTACGCCCGTTGTCCCCAGCCTATTTCGCAGTCGCATTGATGCAGCAATTCGCTATTTTGACGACACCGGAGAATGTCTGTTTTGCCGCACTTTGGATGATGAGTTAGCCTCCGGTGAAAGAGTGATTTTTGAGAGTGCATATTTTGTGGCTTTTATCCCTTATGCTGCACTTTCGCCGTTTCATATCTGGATTTTTCCGCGTCGCCATTCCTCTTCGTTTGATGACATTACCGATGCGGAAATTACGGATCTTGCTTATACTTTAAAAACTGTACTTGCTAAGCTTTATTACGGATTGAACGATCCTGATTACAACTATAATATTCGATCGGTTCCAACAGCCGAACGGGCGACTAAATACTTTCACTGGTATATGGCAATTATTCCCAGAGTGTCGAAGCAGGCTGGGTTTGAGTTGGGTAGCGGGATGTTTATCAATACAGCGTTGCCAGAAGAAAGTGCTGAGTTTTTGCGATCGATCGCAATTCCTAGCGACTGTAATTTCTGAACGATACTGCCATAATACCTCAAAGTCGGTGGTTGAGAATTTTTACCTCCGGCAAAATAGACTTGAGTACCATGCCGTGTACTCCTTTTTGGGGATTATTGACAGCCTGCGTAATCCTAAAATTTACCGCAAGGGAACAGAAAACATAAGCATCTTCTTCTTTGAAACCTGCAAACCTTTGCAGCCAATAAACCGTCTGTTTTACTGCCATGTCAAAGGCATCATCTAATGTTTGACCAAATCCCATAATTACAATATGAGTAGGCGTTTCAGCAAACGGAAATATTAGAAACAAATCCTTGCGTAAGATAATTTGAATAGTCCCATTCATCGAAGTTTCAATCGCAGTACCGTCAACTTCGCCGTCTCCTTGTGCCGAATGTCCGTCGCCGATAGATAGTAAACCACCGCGCACACAAACAGGTAAAAATAACCGCGTTCCTGGTTGGAGTTCCTGATTGTCCATATTGCCACCGTAGCGATCTGGAGGAATAGAAGAACGGTTGATTTCTGTAGTGGCAACACCGATAATTCCGAAGAATGGATGCAGGGGAATCCGAATGCCACTACCAACAGGAAATTCGGCAATCTTTTGCTCTAAATCTAGGGGAATGAACCGCAATTTAGCTTCGGGGAAATACTCAGGCAAAACTCCCCAACCGGCGCGGATTGCATTAAATCCTACTGGTAAACTTGGGTAAACTTCCTCAATGTGAATTTCTAAAACGTTTCCAGGTTCAGCATTGTTAACATAGATTGGGCCTGTTAGCAAGTGCGGGCCTGGGCCTACTTTGCGGTTGGGAGGCAAATTCTCACAAATATCTAAAAATTCGGGGGTAAGAAATTCGGGCGGTGCTTTGTCAGCAACATGATATCCTGAATAGGTTTCGATGTCGATGCGATCGCCCGAATCAACGATTAAGGCTGGTTTAATATTCGGAGAAAAACCACCCAAATGTACAGTTTCGCAATTAGCTTTGAGAAGATGCCTGGTCATATCTATTTGAGATTTAAAATGGGAGATGATGTTGAGGATTTGATATCAGCCTGTTGACAATAATATAACATCTCAGTTATATTCTAGCAAACAGCACGACACGGAATTTACCGAGACAGGAATAGCTGTTATTTCATTTTCCTAATCACTGAGATATTGCACCATTTTTAACAAACTGTAGGGGCGGGTTCACCAACAGCTTTAAAGAGTGCAGACAGGTCAAATAAACCCGCCCCCACCCCACAAACAGCCTTTAAATGAATTATGTTTACACCATTACCCGAAGAAATAGAAAATTCTACACGCACTTCTCGCAACCCCTGGTTTTTTGCTGTTTTAATTCTGATTGTCCTATTGCTAGGTTTAATTATGCAATCCAATCTCAACAAACCCCAACTTCTCACAGATCCATTTTTGCAACTCCCAACAGCAAATTCCGTACGAGTTATTTGGTTTACCGAATTTCCCGGTACTCGTAACACAGTCACTTATGGCGAAAACTTGAGTCGAGTTGTGGCTGCAAATACCACTAAACTAAGTCGCATTCGCGAAGACAAAGACTCCCGTATCTCCGATGAGATGAAACAAGGAACAATTGATAACACAATTGTCCGAAATATCTGGCGTCACGAAGCAAAATTGTCGAAATTAACACCCGGTGTTCGCATTCCCTATTTAGTCACCAGCCAAAGAGAAGATGGCGAATCTGTCAATAGCAAAACTTTCACACTTTCTCCGACACCAGCAGCAGGAACACCGCTAAAAATTCTCCTAACTTCCGATCATCAATTGATGCCGATGACAGCCGCTAATCTCCAGAAAGTAGCAGAAACAATTAACAGAGTTGATGGTGTTTTCATGGCGGGTGATTTAATCAATATAGCCGATCGGGCTTCCGAATGGTTCGACGAAAATCGCGGCCGCGGTTTCTTTCCCTGTCTCCAAGGGCGCGGCTTCTCGGAACTCGACAAAAACGGCATCAAAACAGTATACAGCGGCGGCGAACTGATTCAACACGCGCCACTTTTTCCCGCCATTGGCAACCACGAAATTATGGGCCGCTTTTCCAAAGCTAGTAAGCTAGATGAGCAGTTTAACGACCCTTTCCCCCGCGCTGCTGCCGAAAAAATCTATACTCAAAATAGCTCTTCCTTGAATCCCCGAAATGACCCAGAAGTACGCGAGAATTGGCTAAAAAATCAGACTTTTAATAGCGATACCTACGATGAAATTTTCACTCTTCCCAACCAGAAAAATTACTATGCTGTAACTTTTGGCGACGTGCGCTTAGTCACTTTGTACGTGACAAATATTTGGCGTACGCCCAACTTAGATCCCGGGGCTAGGGGCAAATATCGGGAACGCGACGAAGACTTCAATAATCCCGAAAAATGGGGATATGGACAGCACATTTTCGAGCAAATTGTCAAGGGTAGCGACCAATATAATTGGCTACAACAAGAGTTAGATAGTCCCGAATTCAAACAGGCAAAATATAAAGTCGTGATGTTTCACCATCCGCCACATTCTCTAGGTGAGAATATTGTACCTGCTTATACTGACCCAGTGCAAATTGTCGATCGCAACGAGCAACGCAATATTAAGATGATACGTTACGAATATCCAAAAGCCAAGGATTATATCATTCGAGATGTCTTGCCACTACTAGAAAAAGCCAAAGTGCAGTTAGTATTCTACGGACATTCGCATCTGTGGAACCGCTTTAAAAGTCCTAGCGGAATGCACTTTTTAGAGACTTCTAATGTCGGCAACAGTTACGGTGCTTTCGCGGGGGGAAAACGCAGATTTGTGCCACCTGCGTATCGCGAAGATTACAGTGCAATTGGAGATCCCAACGGTTTAAATCCCGTGATGCCCACAATTGCACCGTTGCTGGGAGAAAATGGTCAGCCACTTCCCTATATTGACAGCAACGATATCACCGCTTTCAGCATTTTTGATACGGGTAATGGTGTTGTTAGTAGCTATTATTTTGATACGCGGAAACCTGAGTCAGATGTAGTAAAGTTTGATGAATTTAAATTGAAAAATTAATAAAAAAGCCTGTGGGGAAGGTTTTGCAAACAATATTTGATAAATACAAACAATCTATAAAACTCGCCCCCACCCAACCAATAACCGTCAACCAAAATTCAACGGATCGACATCAATAGTTAAACTAACACCGCGCGGCGTACGATCGCGCAACCCGATCAAATTCGACAAATCCACCGACTCATCCAAAGGCAACTTCAGCAAAATCTGCCACCGATACCGATTTGCCACCCGCATAATCGCCGCAGGTGCCGGCCCCAACAACTCACATCCCGGTACAGACAATCGCTGAATATACTCCTGACAAGCAGACGCCAATTGTACCGCAGTTACCGCAACTTCCGCTGCATCCAAGCTACTTAAGCGCAGCAAAACCAGCCGCCCCGAAGGAGGATAATTTAGCGCAGTTCTTTCGGCTAATTCTGTTTCCATAAAACTTGTATATTCGTGCCGCCTCACTGCTTCAATTACCCGATGTTCGGGAGTATAAGTTTGCATAATTACCTTTCCTGGATCGTCGCCTCTACCCGCACGCCCCGCCACTTGAGTTAAAGTTTGAAAAGCTCGTTCGCTTGCCCGATAATCGGATAAGTTGAGCAACCCATCAGCAGACACAACTCCCACCAATATTACTCCAGCTAAATCTAACCCTTTAGTTAACATCTGTGTACCCAACAAAATATCAGCTTCTCCATTCGCAAATTGCGTTAACAATCTCCGGTGATCGCCCTTATTTCGAGTGGTATCGCTATCAAACCGAATTGCCCGTAATTCTGGAAATAATCTAGTTAATTCCTGTTCGACTCGCTGAGTGCCACTACCAAAGTTTTTGAAGTAAGGAGAACTACATTCGGGACAGTTTTGAGGATGTCGTTCCGTGTGATTGCAGTAGTGACAGCGCAACATTTCCGCTGTGCCTTCGCCGATGTTGTGATAAGAAAGCGAAACATCACAATTCGGGCATTCCATCACATAGCCACAACTCCGACAAGAGACAAAGGTACTGTGTCCTCTTCTGTGAATAAATAGAATACCTTGCTGTTGTCTTTCTTGCAACTCTTCCAGAGCATTTTGCAGCGAAACGCTAAAAATTGAGCGGTTTCCTTGGCGCAATTCTTGGCGCATATCGACTATTTCAATCGGCGGCATCGGGCGCGAGTAAATGCGTTCTGGTAATGACAAATAATGGATCTTTGGCAAGGAGTAATTATTGATTTGCGTCTCGACAAAAGTCTCTAAAGCTGGGGTGGCGGAACCTAAAATTAGGGGACAATTTTCCAATTCGGCGCGCCATTTGGCAACTGTGCGGGCGTGGTAGCAAGGGGCTGGTTGTTCTTGTTTGAAACTGGTGTCGTGTTCTTCATCGAGGATAATTAAGCCGAGGTGAGGTAGAGGCGCAAAAATAGCCGATCGCGTGCCGATGACAATTTGCGGCGTTCCAGTCAGCATCTGACGCCATGTATCGTAACGTTCGCCGTCGGATAGGGCGCTGTGGTACACGCAAATTTGCTCGCCAAAACGGGCGCGGAATCTGTCGGTAAGTTGCGGTGTCAGGCCGATTTCGGGGACGAGTACGAGGGCGGATTTGCCGCTGGCTAAGATTGGGGCGATCGCCTGCAAATACACTTCGGTTTTCCCGGAACCTGTAACGCCATGCAACAGCACTTGACGAAATCCCGAAAAATTGTTGATGAATGCGAAAGCTTCAGCTTGAAAATCAGTTAATTTTTTGGGTAAATCGGGAGTTTGGGCAATTCCTCGATCGCCCCTGAGCACTTCCCTTTGATCGATTACAACGCTACCTTTTTGTTCCAAAGCTTTGATAACCGAAGAACTTGTGCAGCAAATTCTCAGCAGATCGTTCAGCCACATTTCACCACCTGCGCGGCGCAAAACTTCCAATACTTCTTGTTGTCGCTGCGTTAAATCTGGCACAAAAGCATTGACAAATGTCACTGCCGGCTTCAGTTTTGGTTTGGGAGGATTGGGAGGTTCTAAATAACTTTCTACCCAACCGCGTTTCAATAAATCTTTTAATCCCCGATAACTTCCCTTAACTTGTCGCTGAAGATATTGCCAAGTATAATCGCCGTTTTTTTGAGCTTGCAATACTTGTAAAATTTGACTAGCGGCGGGATTGAGAAATGTTTCGGCATTAGGAGAAACAGCGTCTTTAATTAACCGAATTCGGCGCACCGAACGGCTTAACAAACCAGGTGGCAACGAGGCTCTAATTACTTGAATTAATGTCGTGCAATAATAGACAGATACTCGATCGAGCAATTCCCAGTAAGTAGGTGGAAAAAAGCCTGCACTGACAACATCTTCGACATCTTTAACCCGCGTCGGATCTAAGTCTGGCGGCAGTTGAGAAATGTAGCGAATGGCGATCGCCCCTACCTGTTGACTACCAAAGGGTACACTCAAAATATCCCCAGGCTGCACGTTCATTTCCGCAGGTAAGCGATAGGTAAATAACTTGTTTTCCTCCCCAGGCGAGTCCCCCGCGCCCCTGAAAGGAGAGTCCACCAAAACCTCGATCCACTCTGCCGACACGGTGGGGCGCAGTGGCGGTTGGCTGCTGCTGTAGGATGCCCCAGGCTCTGCCGCTACAGGGGTTGATAAACCAAAAGTGACAGTAGACATAGGTTTGCACATCAAACTAGGAGGAGCCGCGGTCAAGGGGAATTTTTATTATCCCTCAGTTTAGCTCGATCGATCGATCTTAGTTGCGGGGATTGGCGATCGGAATCTCGATCGTCAATTCAGTCCCTTCTCCAACTGCGGAAATGCACTCCAACCTCCCGCCATGTTTGTCAACAACAATTTGATAGCTAATTGACAGTCCCAAACCCGTCCCATGCCCCACTGGTTTAGTTGTGAAAAACGGATCGAAGATTTTTCCTTTTACAGCTTCACTTATGCCCATACCATTATCTTTAATGCTAATTTTTGCCCAATTTTCTGAAATAATAGAAGTAGTAATTGTAATCTCGCTGGGATTAGCTTCTATTTCGCCTAGAGAGCGTTTTCGATCTCGCTCCCGGAGGGCATCAATAGCATTATTAATTAGGTTCATAAATACCTGATTTAGTTGTCCCGGATAACATTCTACTTTCGGTAAATTACCATAACTTTTAACAATTTTGATAGCCCGATCGCCTAGTTTTTCTTTCGTTAAGTTCTGCAAAATCAACAAAGTGCTATCAATTCCTTCGTGAATGTTAACTGGTTTTTTTTCGGCTTCGTCTACCCGCGCAAAGTTCCGCAAAGTCAGCACAATTTCGCGGATGCGCTCAGAACCAACTTTCATAGACGAAAGAGTTTTTAACAAATCTTCGCGCAGAAAGTTTAGGTCAATTTTTTCAATAAAATCTTCAATCTCTGAATCAGTTTCGGGATAACAATTTTGGTACATTTCCAGCAATCTTAAAATGTCGGCAGTGTAGTCATTGACATAGGTAATATTACCGTAAATGAAGTTGACGGGATTGTTGATTTCGTGCGCAATACCAGCTACCAAAATCCCCAAAGCCGACATTTTTTCAGCTTCAATTAATTTGAGCTGCATTACTTGCTGATTTAAGAGAGCTTTTTCTAGTTGAGACATTTTTGCTTTTAAAATATCCTCGGAATTTCTAAATTCCTGAGTGACTGTTTTTAGCAAAGATTCTTTATTTTGATTAATGGCTTCTAGTTGACTGCATTTGACTTCAGAAGTTTCGAGTCTTTCCCGCAGAATTAGATGAGCTTCTTCCAGCTCTTTGACTTTATTTTCCCAGTCTGTTGGTTCCATCGGCTATTGTTTTGAACCTAAAAATAGTGTCACAAAAGTTTTATTATGAAATTGAGTTTTGCACTTTTTACATATTTAGAATTTAGTCGCGGCTCGCCTCTGCAATTTTGTCAGTAAAGTTGAACACCTCTTTTATTTTGCTACGTCTAAAAATCTTATCTAATATACATTCAAAATGTCAAGATATTAATCACAAGACCTGTTAAAACCGATCGCCGCTTTTCATCTGGGCACTCACATTCGCGGGGTTTTCATCCGATTTCTGATAAATAAGCGGGGCGATCGCACATTTGTAGAGCCCGCCAGGGTAAAATTGCCCAATTCAGACAACATTTGTACACAAACAGGCGGCAATGCCAAGCGAAAATATTAGAGACGACAGTGAATGTGACGGAGATCGACAGGGCGATCGCCCACAAGCAATCTCAAGTAACAAGCCAATTACTCTCTCCCAGAACGCAATCGCACTATACCATTCCTCAGAAATCTCACTGCAATGTGTCGATCGCACTTTCATACGCGCACCATTTTGTGCTAATAAATACTATTTGTGACAACATCGACACAGCAATTTACATTTGGAGAGTATTGAATGTCAGGTAGCGAAGTTCGTGCAGATTTTTGGATGAGTGAATACATTACCCCTTGGGATATCTACGTTCACGGTATCACACAGGTGCTTGCTTACAAAAAAACAGCCTATCAGGAAATGTATGTCGTTCAAACCGGTATCTACGGCAAAGGCTTAGTTTTGGACGGCAAATGGCAATCCTGTACAGGCGACGAGTTTCTGTATCACGAACCGCTGGTTCACCCAGCCATGATTTGTCACGGTTCACCCAAAAAAGTCCTGGTTCTCGGTGGCGGCGAAGGAGCTACAATTAGAGAAGTGCTGCGCTGGAAAAGCGTTGAAAAAGTAGTGATGATTGATATCGACGGCGAAGTAGTAGATGCTTGCCGCGAACACCTGCCAGAAATGCACCAAAACGCCTTTGATGACCCCCGCTGCGAAGTGGTAATCGGCGATGCTTTGGACTATTTAGACAACACTGACAAAGATTGGGATATTGTCATTTCTGACTTGTCAGATCCCATTGAAGAAGGCCCATCTTTCCAGTTGTTTACAAAAGAGTATTTTGAGAAAGTTCGCAGTATAATTTCGCCTAACGGATATTTTGTAGTGCAAGCCGGGCCAGTTTCTCCAGCAGAAATGAAAATGCACGCCCGCATTGTGAATACCCTGAAATCGGTTTTCCCCAACGTTCAATCCTGCACCAGCTTTATTTCTACCTATGGAGCTCCTTGGGGTTTTGCCATAGCTTCAACTCAGGAAATAAACACCCGCCCCGAACCAGAAGTTACGGACAAATTACTCGCTGAAAAAACCACTGGCGGGTTTCGGATGTTAGATGGCATTACCCTGCTAGGATTGATGCAAGTTCCCGGCCACTTGCGAAAAGTAATCGCCGACGAAACCGAAGTTTACACTATGGCAGAACCGCCTAAATTTTTCGGGAAAGGTTCTGTAGGCCAGTGAAGTTAAATTGAAAGAGAAAAGTCGTTTGGAGTAACTCACATGGGTAGTTTAGTACGCATAGTCGCTGCAATTTTTATTCCCCCCCTGGGCGTATTTTTGACAGTTGGGATTGGCACTGATTTTTGGATAAACCTGCTTCTAAGCTTTTTTTTCGTGTTTCCGGGTACGATCCACGCCATTTTGGTGATTATGAAGCACGATCGAGGTTAAGTTCCTGTAGGGGCGGGTTTCACCAGCAATAATTGCCATCCGCGAAAGGGACAGATAAACCCGCCCTCTTTCTTCTTCCTAACATCGTTTCCGGTTACATCGGAATTATTAGCCGAAATTAGGAGACGGCAGTGCCGTTTCCCTACGCCAGATTAATCGTAGGGAAACGGCACGTGCAGTCTCCTCTATCATTCCGGTGCAACCGGAATTGATATTATTGATTATTACAAATCAATTTCTTCACACACCAATTGAGCGATTTTATGCGCCGCCCCCGATTCTCCCCGAACTGCACGCAAACGATCGCCCATTTGTGCTAATTTTTCAGGATGGCTCAAATAGTCGATCGCCAATTTAGCCACAACTTCCGGCTCCAACTTTCCCATCAACTCAGGCACAATCTCTTCTTGTGCCCAAATATTCGGCCAAGCATACAATTTTCGCTTCCCAAATTGCCAGATCAGCCAGTTAATCCCAGTCGCAAAAACAGAACCAACTAACGGCAAATTTGCCAACAATCCCGGCAAACCATCCCAAGCTTTCATCGCATCCAACTGCTGCGTCGGTAGCAACACAATCATCGGTACAGCTAACGAACCCAATTCCGCAGTATTCGCTCCCACAGTAGTCAAACAGAGACTGCATTTTGATAGTAAATCGTAGGCCGGTGTCTCAGTCCAAAGTTCTATTTGTAAGCCATTTGCTGTTTGCAAAAATGGCGATTCTGTTACATGAAGTTCTGCTGCTGAATTGGCAAATAAATGCAGGCAGGGATTTTGTGCGGGGTCGGCGAAACGTGCTAGAGTTTGCACATCAATGGTGGGAGCAACCGGAATTACAAAGCGAGTTTCAGGGCGGATGCGGTGGATCGATTGGGCGATCGACAAACACAACGGCACACCTAGAGCTAGTTTTGCAGCCTTGGAGCCTGGTAACAATCCAATTAGTTCTTTTGGAGGAGTTGGACGAGGCAGAGCCTCTGGATCTGCGTTTCCAGGCAGAGCCTGGAAACGAGCTACTTCGGCTATTAAGTCTCCGACAACTGTAAATTTATGAGCATATTTTTCGGGAATTTTATCAAAAACTTCCGGTTTCATAGCAGCAAATTTGTCAATCCAGCGATACCACCGCGCATCCCATTCAGCATAAATAACAGTGCGGTATTTGAGCCTTTTACCAATAACAACTGTAAAAAATTGGTCGCCGCCTAAAAATAAAACAACTCCTTTTTCGTGCCAATCCCAATTTGCAGCAGTTTTGCCAGATAATAGAAATGGCAAAAAATCCTCCGGTGCTTGAACTCTGTCAATTTCTGGGTAAGAACTTGCGATTTGTGCTTCTTTCCCGGTGGCGTGGGGACAGGGGGACAGGACAACGGAAATACGGGCTTCAGTCGCGTTTCCCAATTGCTCGCGCAAGGCTTGCACAACGGGACGTACCCAGGTTGCTAATTCTCCGGGCCCATTCGAGAGGATTAAAATGTCTACTGTCATTGGATTTTAAATTTTATAGGATGTAAAGGAGAATATGACAGATTTAATTAATGCCGCCAAGACTGGTGATGTTTCTACTGTAGAAAGTGCGATCGAACAATGTGCAGATATCAATGCCAAAGATGAGGAAGGGGCGACGGCTTTGACGGCTGCGGCTGAGGCTGGCAATACTGAAATTGTCCAAAAATTGGTCGCTGCTGGTGCGGATGTCAACTGTCAGGATAATGACGGATGGACGCCGTTAATGAGTGCCGCTGCGGCGGGACATAAGGAGATTGTACAGCTTTTGTTGGAGGCAGGATCGGATGTGAATGCTAAAACTAATTTTGGTTTGACAGCTTTGATGAGTGCGGCTGGTAGCGGGCGTACTGAAGTTGTGGAGGTTTTAGTGGATAAAGGAGCTGATATTAAGGCTAAAGACAATAATACTTGGACTGCGTTAATTTGGGCATCTTCTGAGGGTCATAAAGATGCTGTTGAGGTTTTGAAGCGATCGCGCGATCGCCCTTAAAGACTTAGCAACCGGGTTTATTCGAGAAACCCGGTTTCTGGATGGTAGAATTAATTATCGGAGTTTCAGGAGCGATCGGGCAAATCCTGAATAGCTTCGAGATTTCTACCCAATTAAAAATGTAAAAACGTTAGATGACGGTAATGATGGTAATACATTCAAACTAAGATCTCCGCCACCTTCAATAACCGCGAGCGTGTCAAGCGGAGCAGTTCCGGGAACAGCGAAGGGTGAAGCTTTCTTTTGGATAGCTAAATCTCGATTGTTGTTGATGGGCAATATCAAGTATTCATCTAAGACAGGTGGCGAAAAATTACTTAGTAGCTGAATGCTATCCTGACCTTTGGTAAAGTTCCGAATTGTAGCAAAGCCCGGCCCGATGTAGAGCGCTTGCGTGACTGGAGTCAACCGTGGAAAGTCGAAGTAAGCATTACTCAGTATAAATGTATCGCTGCCACTACCGCCAATGAGAGTATCGAATTCATCGCTGCCCCTACTTTCAGCTACGACGCTGTTGGCTCGGAAGTTGCTGGGATACAAGCCTACTTCAACTCCAATTAATTCAACTTTCCCTACCCCAAAACTGGTGAGGATGTCATTCCCAGAAGTTCCGACAAAAGTTGCAGACCGACTAGGTTCATCTTTCCCGAAATTGAAGTAATGTTCCCGACCACTTTTCAAAGCTCCCGATTGGACAACCGGTAGAACGTCGAGGTTGTTTTGCAAGTATCCTGCTTCTAAAAATGAAGTTGCGATCGATTGACCGTATTTGACTTGGGCAAACCCTTGTTGAACGCTGGGCTGAGTTTGGAAGTATCCTGTTTCTAAAAATGAAGTTCCAGATGCACTATCTTTGATGCCGAATTGAATGAAGTGCTGGTAGGCACTTTTAAAAATTCCATTCTGAATAAACGGCTGCAAGTTTCGGTTATTTGCCAGATAAAATGCTTCGTCATAATCTGGCGATACGCGCGATCGACCTTCTTCGTAACCAAATTTGATAAAGTGGTCTAGTCCGGTCGCAAAAGGCGCGTTTGGGTTGCTAGGAGTGCGGACTAAGGCAGCGATGTCTGGGTTGCCAGCAAGGTAAGTAGCTTCGTCAAAATACCGCGATACTTTAGTTAAGCCGGCAGCTTGACCAAATTTTTCAAAGTGTTCTCTCCCAGATTTAATGGTTCCTGCGTCAATGGCTGGTTTCAGCCACGGATATTGGGCAAGGTAGTATTTTTCGTCAAAAATTGCGTAATTCATGGTTGCTTCTTTAAAAACGTAAAGTACGATCGCAAAAAGTCATCACTCATCAGCATTACCTAATACTGATGAGTGATGACTAATGACCAATGACTAATGACTAATGACTATCCGATCGAGAAAGTACCGTTACCGTTAGATTGTTGGAATACCAAATTCAAACTTCCTCCTCCTTCAATCACGGCGAGCACATCTCCAAAACGCTGGATTGACAAATTGTTGCCAACGGGATTCAGGCTGTAGCCGTCGCTTAAAGAATTTCCTTGCAGTTGGATCAAATCATCTGCTGCGTTGAAGTTCCGAATAGTAGCTTGACCGTTATTCAAATACAGCGGTACTGCGACGCCATTCCCGGCTGTAGCAGGAACTCCGAGCACGAATGTATCAACTCCTGGCCCGCCAGTCAGGACATCGAACTCATTGGTTCCAAAGCTTTCGTATTGCCGATTACCTCGGGGATCAATACCTACTTCCACTCCAATCAGTTCGTTATTCCCCACGCCAACACCTGTGAGAATATCGTTGCTGCGGCTACCGACAAAAGTAGCTGAGCGGCTGGGCTCGTTTTTCCCGAAATTGAAGTAATGTTCGCGACCAGTTCTCAAATTTCCAGAGTTGACAAACGGCACAATGTCGGGGTTTTTCCTTAAGTATTCCGGCTCAAAAAATGCAGTCCCAAACCGACCTTCTTTGACGCCGAATTGAATGAAATGCTGGTATCCTGATTTGAAAGGTGCATTGGGGCCGATAAACGATCGCAAATCCGAGTTATTTGCTAAATAAAAATCTTCACTGTACTCAGGCGATACTGCGCTGCGGCGCTGTCCTTCTTCGTAACCGAATTGGATAAAGTGATCTAGGCCAGTCGCAAAAGGTGCGTTTGGATTGACGGTGCGGACGAAAGGTCTAATGTCTGTGTTGACAGTAAGGTAAGCAGTTTCATCAAAATAGCGCGATACTTTTGTTAGACCGCCAGCTTGACCAAATTTTTCAAAGTGTTCTCTCCCGGATTTGATGACTCCTGCATCAATGGCTGGTTTCACCCAAGGATATGAGGCCAGATAGAATTGTTCGTCAAAAATTGCGTAGTTAGCCATGTTTTCCCCCTAGGGTTTTGATGAGCTTGATTGTGAATACTAATGAACTTTTCATTCACTCGATCGCTGACCCGGAACTTATAGAATTCAGAAGTTATAAAATAGTTTTAAGTTCCTAGGCAAATATTAAGTTTTGTGAAACTGAAATGATCCTATTCGTTTATTCTACATTCATAAATTATCGTATTTTTACATCAGTTAATTGCTCTATCGCAAGTCTGATCTGTTATACAAAAGTTCTAGCTTGTTTCGGGATTTTTTTTCTCAAAGGTTTGTTGATTTTTAGGGATTTTTTTCTGACGCTTGGTTTTAATTCATGTTTTATCAAAAATGTCAAGTAAATTTTTGTAAACAAAATTTGGAGTGTTTGCTCAAGGAATTCAGCAAAAAATGTAACGAAAAGTTGCAATAAATTTGTCGAATTGTGTAATTGGCAGGATCAAATCGCCAAATTGCCAGCGTTTTCTGGTAAAAATGCTTATGGGGTAAAAAATTCCCGCTTCCCGAAAACAGCATCTCAAAGGAGCCTAACCGGATGTTCACTCACGTCAAGCCCACCGTTCGCCACATCGTGCCGGAAAACTTGCAAGGACGATCGCTGCTCAAGGTGGTCTATGTCGTACTCGAACCGCAGTATCAAAGCGCCCTGTCGGCGGCGGTTCGATCGATAAATAAGAAAAATCCAAATTTGGCGATCGAAATCAGCGGCTACCTGATCGAAGAACTCCGCAGCCCAGAAAACTACGAAGCTTTCAAGCGGGATGTCGCGGATGCCAACGTATTTATAGCTTCTCTAATTTTTATCGAAGATTTGGCCGAAAAAGTGGTCGCGGCAGTTGAACCGCTGCGCGACAGCTTGGATGTCGCCGTCGTCTTCCCGTCGATGCCTGGGGTGATGCGCCTGAATAAAATGGGCAGTTTCTCGATGGCACAGTTGGGACAAAGCAAAAGTGCGATCGGCGAATTCATGAAAAAACGGAAGGAAAAATCCGGTAGTTCCTTCCAAGACGGAATGCTGAAACTGCTGCAAACTTTGCCAAAAGTGCTGAAATATTTGCCTCTTGACAAAGCCCAAGATGCCCGCAACTTCATGCTGAGTTTCCAATATTGGCTAGGAGGTTCCCAAGAAAACTTGGAAAACTTCTTGCTGATGTTGTCACAGAAATATGTCTTCAAAGACTTGTCAAAAACAACTTTCCACGATCCAGTTGTTTACCTAGACATGGGAATTTGGCATCCTTTGGCACCGTCCATGTTTGAGGATGTAAAATCATATCTGAACTGGTTTAATGCCCGTACAGATATTTCTGCGGATCTCAAAGATCCCCTCGCACCTTGCATTGGTTTAGTGTTGCAACGCACTCACTTAGTCACAGGAGATGACGCGCACTATGTAGCGATGGTGCAGGAATTGGAGGCAATGGGCGCGCGGGTAATTCCGATTTTTGCGGGCGGTTTGGACTTCTCGAAACCTGTGGAAACTTTCTTCTTGGAAGTTGCGGCAAAAGGTGTGACGCCTCTGCCGATTGTTGATGCGGTGGTTTCTCTAACTGGTTTTGCTTTGGTGGGTGGCCCGGCGAAACAAGATCACCCGAAGGCGATCGAATGTTTGAAAAAATTAAATTGCCCTTACATGGTGGCTTTGCCGCTGGTTTTCCAAACAACAGAAGAATGGGAAGATAGCGATTTAGGTTTGCACCCGATTCAAGTTGCGTTGCAAGTTGCGATTCCTGAGTTGGATGGTGCGATCGAACCGATTATTGTGTCGGGACGTGATGGTGCAACTGGAAAGGCGATCGCCCTGCAAGATAGAATTGAGACGATCGCCCAGCGTGCTATGAAGTGGGCAATGCTGCGCCGCAAACCGAAATTAGAAAAGAAAGTTGCCATCACAGTTTTCAGTTTCCCTCCTGACAAAGGCAACGTCGGAACGGCCGCTTATTTAGACGTTTTTGGCTCGATTTACGAAGTGATGAAAGCCTTAAAAGGCAACGGCTACGACTTGCCAGAATTGCCTGAGTCAGCCGAAAAACTGATGCAAGAAGTCATCCACGACGCAACAGCCCAATACCAAAGCCCGGAATTGAATGTTGCTTACCGGATGTCCGTAGCTGAGTATGAAGAATTCACTCCTTACTCGGAACGTTTGGAAGAAAATTGGGGGCCACCTCCAGGGAATTTAAACAGCGACGGACAAAATTTGCTAATTTATGGCAAACACTTTGGCAATCTGTTTATCGGAGTGCAACCTACTTTTGGATACGAAGGCGATCCGATGCGGTTGTTATTCTCTCGTTCTGCTAGCCCGCACCACGGTTTTGCTGCTTACTACACATATTTAGAGCGCATTTGGGGTGCAGATGCGGTGCTGCACTTTGGCACTCACGGTTCGCTAGAATTTATGCCTGGTAAGCAGATGGGAATGTCGGTGGATTGTTATCCTGACAGTTTGATCGGCAAGATTCCTAACCTCTATTATTACGCTGCTAATAATCCCAGTGAGGCAACAATTGCTAAGCGTCGCAGTTATGCTGAAACGATTAGCTATCTAACTCCTCCGGCTGAAAATGCTGGGTTGTACAAAGGTTTGCAGGAGCTCAGCGAGTTGATTGCTTCTTATCAAACTTTGAAGGGTACTGGCCGCGGCATATCGATCGTAGATGCGATCGTTGAAAAATGCCGTTTGGTGAATTTGGATAAGGATATCGCCCTACCTCCCGAACAAGAAAGAGGGGTTGCGGTGGGTATGACTGCGGAGGAACGGGATAATTTAGTTGGCTTGGTTTACCGCAAGTTGATGGAGATTGAGTCGCGGTTGTTACCTTGTGGTTTGCACGTTGTTGGGAAGCCACCGACTGCGGAAGAGGCGATCGCAACACTCGTCAATATCGCTAATTTAGACCGGGAAGAAGACGGATTAGTCAGTTTGTCGCGGATTATTGCTCTAAGTTGCGATCGGAATATTGACGATATCTACACCAACAACGACAAAGGCATTTTAGTAGATGTCGAATTGCTGCAAAACATCACCTTAGCTTGTCGCGACGCAGTTAGCGCTTTAGTGAAAGAACAAACCGATGCTGAGGGTCGAGTTTCCCTGGTTTCCAAGTTGAATTTCTTCAACATGGGCAAGAAAACACCTTGGATTGAATCCTTGCACGCAGCCGGTTACAAAAAGGTCGATGTAGACCTGATTAAACCGCTGTTTGAGTATCTGGAATTCTGCTTGCAGCAAGTTTGCGCCGATAACGAATTAGGCGCACTGTTGCGCGCGTTAGAGGGCGAATACATTATCCCCGGCCCAGGCGGCGATCCGATTCGCAACCCGGATGTTTTGCCGACTGGCAAGAATATGCACGCTTTGGACCCGCAGTCAATCCCCACCACCGGGGCGATTAAGTCTGCTAAGGTTGTAGTCGATCGGCTATTAGAAAGACAGCGCACCGATAACGACGGCAACTATCCCGAAACCATCGCCGTTGTGCTGTGGGGAACCGACAACATCAAGACTTACGGCGAATCCCTCGCGCAAGTAATGTGGATGGTGGGAGTGAAGCCAGTACCCGACGCTTTGGGCCGAGTCAACAAACTGGAATTGCTGTCTTTAGAAGAATTGGGACGGCCTCGAATTGACGTAGTAATTAACTGTTCCGGCGTCTTCCGCGACTTGTTCATCAACCAAATGAATTTGTTAGATAAAGCCGTGAAAATGGCAGCCGAAGCCGACGAACCCTTAGAAATGAACTTCGTCCGCAAACACGCATTGAAGCAAGCCGAAGAAATGGGAATTAACCTGCGCCAAGCAGCAACCCGCGTATTTTCCAATGCTTCTGGTTCCTATTCATCTAACGTCAACTTGGCGGTAGAAAACAGCACATGGGAAAGCGAAGCCGAGTTGCAGGAAATGTACTTAACCCGCAAATCCTTCGCCTTTTCTTCCGACAATCCCGGAACAATGGAACAAGACAGGCAGATTTTTGAATCATCGTTAAAAACTGCTGAAGTCACCTTCCAGAACTTGGATTCTGCGGAGATTTCGCTAACCGACGTGTCGCACTATTTCGATTCCGATCCAACTAAATTGATCGGCAGTTTGCGCGCAGATGGCAAGAAACCAACATCCTTTGTTGCTGACACAACAACAGCGAACGCCCAGGTACGGACGCTATCAGAAACCGTGCGTTTAGATTCGCGGACTAAGCTGCTGAATCCGAAGTGGTACGAAGGGATGTTATCGCACGGATATGAGGGCGTGCGGGAGATTTCTAAGCGTCTGGTGAATACGACTGGATGGAGTGCGACTGCGGGCGCGGTGGATAATTGGGTGTATGAGGATGTGAACGGTACGTTTATCCAAGATGAGGAGATGCAGAAGCGTTTGCTGAATCTGAATCCTCATTCTTTCCGCAAGATTGTGAGCACTTTGCTTGAGGTGAATGGCCGGGGTTATTGGGAGACTTCGGAGAGTAATTTGGACAAGTTGCGCGAACTTTATCAGGAGGTGGAGGATCGGATTGAGGGGGTAGAATAGGATAGTTTGGGGCAGGCTTTTGGGCCTGCCTCTTCACTATAATAAATATCCAACAGAATTCAGATAACTAATCTATGTTCATCTCCTGAATCAAGAAATGAAAGATAATTTTTGGGGTTTAATCTGGTGTAGTTTTTTGGAAATTCAAGGAATTTTGATTGGATTTATGGGGGTTGTAATTACAATTTTATTAACACGGTTTCCTGTAAAAACAAACATTCCTATAGACTTAGCGATTGTTATTTTATTCTTTATGTTATTGTTAATAGCCACTCTTTTTAGTGCAGCCTCTAAAGGCTTTAATAAATATAAGAAAAACAAAATCTTATTAAATGATTTGACAATGCGAAATAATGAACTGGAAGCCAAAGTCAATAGGCGTTGGCTTCCTAAGATTTTACTTGCACAGCAGCCTCAAGGAAAAACTGGTGTAGAAATAGAATGTTTACTAGAAAATTCTGAACTGTTTTCTAATGATACTTTTATTTCTTTCTACTATACAGGCGAGGACGAATTTGAAAGGTTAATAGGAACAGGAGTAGTTGTCACGGTACAAGCAAATGGAAAAATTCAAGCTTTAATGGATAGGCGTGTTAATGCTTATGAAGACATTTTGGAAAAGTTAGCTATAAATGATGCTACAATATTGGATAGAACTGTAGTCAAGCCTAGTATTACTAGGGAGATGATCCTGAATATTTATACACCTTAATTAAATCTTAAGAAAAAGATATGGAGAGTACGCAAGCCATCCAAGATGTCAAGGAAAAAACATTCCCTGCAACGGTTGTTAAAGTTATTGACTCCTGTAAGCTGGCTATTAATAGAGGAAAAATACATGGTTTAAAACAAGGTCAGAGGTTACTGGTTTATAGCTTGAGTGTTCAAGAAATTCAAGACCCTAATACTGGGGAATCTTTAGGATATTTAGAAATAGTGAAAGGGACGGGACAGGTGATTCATCTTCAAGAAAAAATGTGTACGATTGAGTCGGATAAACAGAAGATACTGACGAGAAAAATACAAAGTAATATATATTTTGGTTTGAAAGATGAAATAGTTGAGTCCGAAAGAAATTTAGTGCCTTTTGAAGACCCCGAAATGGGAGACCTAGTGAAACCAATTTAACGATAGTTGGGGTATTGGATAATCCCACTCAGGTATCATGCGATCCGGTTCTTCCTGATTTTGTGTTAAACTTAGGATCAATTTGGTAGGGAGTTGACCAAATCAACTCGCCAATCAGAGAGTTTAGAGAGAGGATAAAAAATCAGTTAGAGGATAGGCGGAAAAACATTTATACAAGAGATATGTTACCAAGAAAGATAAAAATACTGGTAATGCCTTTTTAAGAATTGTCTCTAGTGATATGTTTGATATTTCTTGATCTGACTGGTTAGTAGTATTAATATGTTCCTTTTCTGCAACTTCTAAAATTTCTGAACTGCTGTTTTCTTGGTCAGAGTTTTCTTCTTGATTCACTGAATTATCTAAAACATTTGGCTCTTTGTTAAAATCAAGGAAATTAATATTGGGATTTTTGATAACATAATAGGAAGATACTATTGAAGCTAAAAACAATAGCAATATGTTAACAATATCAGCTTGGGTGAATCTCAATATCATAAAAATACACTACTTTTTTTCTATTGTTAGTTCTCTCAAGGTTTTTCCTATTTTATAACCTAATCTTTCACCTCTAAAATAAGCATCTTTCATTATATCAGGATCGTAAGATTCAAGATGAGTATCATAATATTCTACTTTAGGATATTTATCCTTACTTTTTTTGTCTACTCCCGTATAGAATTTTTCACTTGGGGGGGGGCCTAAAACTTCTTGGAACCTAGTTTCACTTCTTATTGATTCAGTTGTTTTCCTTACTATGCTAGGATCAGCTTGGGCTTGACCAAGCGGAAGCAACCACAATAAAGCAATCCATACAATAGCTACTCCAACATAAGATAGTTTTTTGCTCATATCCCCCACAAACCTATAGAAAACCCACTAATTGATCCTACTACAAAAAAAGCTAGCCAAGTGGCTGCCAGGGCTATAAAAGTCACAATAAATCTGGCTCCAAATTTACCCATATAATTAATTGTTTAATTTTCATTATTAAGGTAACACTGAAGTTAACTAATGGTCAATAGGTAATTTTTACGGAATTATGAAGCCGTGGATAGAGACTACCTGCTAGTGAACTATGGTATCCCATCGGTCAGGCTAAGGACCCCTTAATAAGTAGTAGGACACAATTAATTACACAAAACTCTGGGCTACAAGCTTTGTCTAGTAAAGAATCAGCAAAGAATCAGTGTGTAATTAATTCTGTTTAATTACTTATTTCTGGATGAAGGTGAAATCGAAAGCGATCGCCCATTTCTTCCCAAAGTGCGATCGCCCCGGAGCTTTCCCCCCCGATCGAACTTTGGGGAGTATTCTCGAAGGGCGATCGCCTTTGTGCTATATTATAAGTATATACGCTTTGTATATACAGTTTGAGGCACTTTGAATATGACTATCTCGCCCAAACGACTTGAAGAATTAGAAAATATTCCAGAATCTGCGATCGATACGTCTGATATTCCTGAGTTAGATGCGAGTTTCTGGTCACAAGCAAAACAGGTAAAACCACTGACCAAACACGCTATTTCTTTAAGAGTCGATCGCGATGTATTAGATTGGTTTAAAAGTCAAGGAAAAGGTTATCAATCTCTGATGAATGCTGTGCTGCGCTCTTATGTTAAACATCACATACAGAACAATAATGAAGTATGAAGTGATCATTTACTGGAGTGAGGAAGACCAGGCATTTATTGCCCAACTACCTGAATTGCCGGGATGTGCTGCGGATGGCGAAAATTATCAAGAAGCACTGCAAAATCTAGAGATTATTATGCAGGAGTGGATTGAAACTGCTCGACAACTAGGGCGATCGATCCCTCAACCTAAAGGTAGATTGATGTTCGCATAAATACCAGTTCAAGAAAGAGTATAACAATTCAGTGTCTTATTTTATAGGTGTAGGGTTAGCCTTACCCCTAACACAAAATTACTTTACCACAAAATCTTTATTGTGGCCAAGAAGGCTGGCAAAAGTATTGACAACTGGATGGATGAGGTTTTAATTAAGGCGGCCGAGCAAGGGATGCACACTTAATTAGCTTAGGATTGCGATCGATCGCCCTCGCAACTCACTCAATAATGCTACAATCCTGAATAAAGGTCGTTTAGCCACGATAAAATACCGCTATGACTACCCTCACCCTCAACCTCAACCCAATTATTAAGCTGACAGACGAACAGTTTTTTGAACTCTGTCAGGAGAATGAAAATATTAGATTGGAACGCACAGCGAAAGGAGAATTAATTATCATGTCACCAGCAGGAGGAGAAACTAGCAACAGCAATGCAGGATTAACTGCACAAATTTGGATTTGGAATCAGCGAAATAAACTGGGTAAAGTTTTTGATTCCTCTGGTGGTTTTAAACTTCCCAATGGTGCAAATAGAGCGCCTGACGCTTCTTGGGTAAAATTAGAAAGCTGGGATGCTTTGACTCCCGAACAAAAAAAGAAATTTCCCCCGATTTGTCCTGATTTCGTCGTCGAGTTAATGTCTCCCAGCGATAGTTTGAAAGAAACTCAGGATAAGATGAAAGAGTATCGAGACAATGGTGCTGTTTTAGGTTGGTTAATCAATCGCAAGTCTCGACAAGTAGAAGTTTATCGTCCGAATCAAGAAGTTGAAATATTACAATCTCCAACCACTGTATCAAGTGAAGATATTCTCCCCGGATTTGTTTTAAGTCTTGAATCAATCTGGTAATGTGCGATCGGACTTACAGAAGCTGCTACGGTAGGGACACGGCAGCGCTGTTTCCCTACGGATATCGGGTTTATCAACCTAATTTGATATCCATACGGACATGGACACGGCAGTGCCGTTTCCCTACGGATATCGGGGTTTTTCAACCTAATTTGATATCCATAGGGACACGGACACGGCAGTGCCGTTTCCCTACGGATATCGGGTTTATCAACCTAATTTGATATCCATAGGGACACGGACACGGCAGTGCCGTTTCCCTACGGATATCGCCTCGATTCACCTAATTTGATATCATTGAGAAAGATACTGAGTTTTCACATACTGTTTCATCACGGGATTTAAACTAAACAAAGTTATCTGTTCCTCTTCTACAGCATCCAATAAAAACCGACTTCCAAGAGATCGCACTGCATTGACTATTTCTGACGACGAAAATGGTATTTTGTTGAAACACTGCGACACAGCAACGGGTTCAGCTTGATTAGCCAGATGAACCATCACGGCCAATTCTGCCGTAGTCAAACGCCCAAAAGGTTGAGATAATTGAAATTGCAGTGATTCATCTAAAATCGGCATTTCGCACTGCAAAAACTCCGCAACTCTCCCCCCAAATAACTCTCGAATCAGCGTTGCTGTCAACTCCAACCATAGGGGATTTCCTTGATAAATATCAATCAAAGTTGACCATGTTTCCTCATCGGCTAACTTTTGTGAGTTCAAAATCTCTTTAGCTGCTACTCCTAAACTTCCCAATACAAAACACCGCACGGGATGATCCTCTTTTGATAATCTGGCAATTTCTCTAGGTTTTTCCCAACTATTCAATATCAAACAACTTTGATGACAAACTTCGGCAATTAGTTTAAAAAATAACTGATAATCTTCATATCCAGTTTTATATTGTCCCGCGAGTTGTCGGCTGCTGAAAAGCATCTGTACGTCATCGAGGACAATCAGACATCGGTACTTTCGCAGGTAATCGAGAATTTGGGAAATTTTGGTTTCGATGTTTTGGGGAATTTCGGATTGTTGGGAGAAGATTTGCAGCAGGTTTGTGAGGGTTGCATCTAGGGTTGGGGAAAAGCGGAGGCTGCGATAGATGACGTAATCGAATTGGGTTTTGATTTGGTCTATTAGGGCCAGGGAGAGGGTTGTTTTGCCGATGCCGCTGATTCCGAGGAGTGCGATGAGGCGTGTGTGTTCCTGTGTTATCCAGTTTTCGAGGGTGGAGAGTTCAGAAGTGCGATCAAAAAAGGTGAATATTTCGGGTGCGTCGCCTAAGTCTATGTGGAGTTGTTTGGGAGTTTGTTGGGGGTTTTGGGGTTCTGTTGGACTTCTCGCCCTTTCTTGACAAATATTGACGTTATTAACTGTTACATCTCCTTTAACAGTAGCCGATGAAAAATTGTTAAACTCTACCTTTTCTATTCTTGCTCTAAAATTTCTTTTAGTAATATCCTCTCCCAATCCCTCTGAGAATATTTGCCATAATTCCGAACCGATATCCCTGGTATGGCCTTCACTGGAATGAGTCGCTTCAGCAATTTCTGGATATGTCCGACCTTGGAATGTCCCTTCAAGGATAGCTTTTTGCAGATAGTCTATATGTTCTCCCGTCTTCGCGAAGATTAGTTCGTCTGCGAGTTTCAAGACTTCTGCGATTTCCATAGGTCAGTCGTGTGCTGCGATTTGTCGTATTATATCCGATCTTTCCGACATTTCCGACAAGATTCCGACATTTCCGATATGATTCCGACATTTGCGATCGGGTTGTCTGGGGAAAGTCCCGACATTTCCGATATACAAGAGCTACCTTTTGCTAGACAATATATACAAATACTTAATAATTCTTCATTATTCCTCTAATTGGTCAAGTATGAATACTTATACAGTCATCATGCTAGGGCCACGCGGCTCAGGCAAAACGGTATTTTTAGCTAGTATGTACAATCAGTTATGTACCCAAGGAGAAGGAGGCTTTTTTCTGGAGCTTGAAAGTGTAGAAAAAAGCAAACAATTACACGATATTTATACACAAATAGCTTTTGAAGAAAAGTGGCCACTTGGAACACGACGTAGCGAAGTATCAGAATGGACTTTCACTTGTCGCGTACAAACGAAGGATCTGCCTATCTATCCAGCTTGCAAGTTCACCTATTTAGATTATGCAGGTGGTTTGCTAACTGACCAGACAGACGAAGATGATCCTAAATTTGATGAGCAAGTCAAGAAAGCAGATGCTTTACTTGGCTTGCTGGATGGTCAAAGACTTTGTGCGTTGATGCAAAATGAAAAACTAGGCCAAAAGTGGGCAGTCAACGAGCTACCTAGAATTCTCAGCATCATGCAAAAAACTGGCAAACCGATCCATTTTATAATCAGCAAGTGGGATATTGTAGAAAAGAAATACACCCTCGAACAGATACGGGATTGTTTGCTGAAAGAAATTCCACATTTTAAAAATTTAGTCTTTAATTATAACAAGGCTGGAAAACCAGTTAGATTAATTCCTGTGAGTGCAGTGGGTAAAGACTTTGTTACTATGAAACCAGATGGCAGTATGGAAAAAAATCTGAGCGTATTGCCCCAACCCTTTCAAGTAGAAATTCCTTTAGCTTGCATCCTGCCCGATTTAATTCAAGCTGATTGCAAAGAGGCCATAGAGAAAATGAGAGAAGAACTTAACAGTCCGATCGAAGTTAAGGCAAATCTAAAATGGTGGGAGCAAGTGGGTCAAGTTGTTGGCGGAGGGCTAAAAGCAGCGCAAGCCATCCTACCTATCATAGGGGACTTATTCCTACCTAGAAAATATACAGCCTTGCAAGATGTAGTCCTAAAGATGGTTGAATTTGCTAGTGAATATGCGGAAGCACCAGCCAAGCAAAAGCAAGAAGCAGCAGATAGAAGATCCGAAGAATTAAGTAAGGAACGAGAAGAATTATTTAAGAAAGTAGAGGATGAAGAAACGGCCTTCAAATACGCTCTTAATTGTTTCCTATCTGTTCAAAATGACCTTTATCGCAAATTTCCAGAATCAGATTTAAGATTGCCATGAAAGATACTACAGCTTGGAGTTTTTTGGTGGGTTGTAATCAGTCTCTTGACTACCGAACAGTGGTCGCCCCAAATTTTATGTGTGAGGCTGGTATAGCTGGTTTACTTGCTAGAGTAACAGAAGGAGACTTGACAGAAAAAGGAACAGCATTCTACCGAGAAATTCACAACTCTAAAGTCGGAGATATAACTTTGATTTTCCGAGTAATAGAGGCAATAGCAGAAGATACTGGCATCTCAGGTAACGGCGTTCTCAAAGACCTTTTTGGTAGAGAAATTTATTTAATAGAAGGCATTGCTCTAAAAGGAATAGTGCCAAGTATTGTGACTAATGTGAACAATCTTGAAGAAACTCATAAGCAGGTTTTAGGAGATTATCGTAAGTTTTGGGAGGCTGAGGATTCGGTTTCTGCTGTTGCTTCAGACTCTTTTCCATTGCAGAGCCAAAGAGAAGAAGTGGGTTTAAAATATATCAAGCTTAAGCCTTACGTCGTAGGTAATAAGTTGGTAGCTACCAAGTGGCAGCGCCTGTATCCAGAACCACAACGTTTTGAAGGTGCAATTCACTCTATTGCAATTTTTCCAGATGGAAAAAATATTGCTATTCGATATGGCGATAGCAAGATTATTGTTTGGAGTGTGCAGGACAAACAAGAACTCTATTCCTTGTCAAATGTAAGGGGGCTGATAGGAGGGTATCCCACTCCGATCGCGATCGACCCCACAGGGCATTTCCTTACAACTGCTATGATTGAGAGCCTAGATCAAAATAAAGTCAAAGTGTGGCACTTGGATACAAAGGAACCTAAAGATATAGGAAACTTAGGAATAGGTTCGACTCATAGAGTTAAATCAGTAGCCTTTACCCCCGATAGTAAAACAGTTATTATTGGGAGTGCTGATAGTAGGATTAAGTTGTTAGATGCTAGAGCAGAAGGGCTAGAAATTGGCACACTGTCAAGCCATGCTGGGCAGGTAAAATGTCTGGCTGTTGATTTGAATAATTGGTTTCTTGCTAGTGGGGACAGCAAGGGAGAAGTTAGACTCTGGAATTTACGAACTCAAAAACAAGTTATACTTATTCAAGGACATTCACTGCCTGTTAATTCACTAGCTTTTAGTCCAGACGGTCAAACGCTTCTTAGTGGAAGTGATGACCACACAATCAAGTTTTGGAATGTAAAAACAGGCGATAATTCTAATGTTTTGGAATTCGATTATGACATTACATCAGTAGTTTTTAGCTCTGATGGGAATTTGTTTGCAACTGGAGACTACGGCGGTAATATCCAAATTTGGGATTTCCAAAGTAAGAAAGATATTTTTAAGGAGCGCGTACATTCCGCAGCAGTTACTTCAGTAGTTTTCAGTCCCGACGGGCGTACTCTGATTAGTGGCAGTAAGGATAGTACAATTGCAGTGTGGCAGCAAAAATAGGCTATACTTTCAGTTCATCATTGAAGTAGTACATCAGAATAGCAATTTAGTATCGAGAGAAGTGAGTGAAGCGCAGATATTCCGTAGGGAATCGCCCTTATCTTCCTAAAGTGCGATCGCCCCTTCTTTTACCTAATCAAATGGATTCAATATAGTTAACCCATCCACGCGCTTAAAATCCTTAGCATTGCGAGTCACCAAAACACATCCCTCAACTAAAGCACACGCTGCAATTACACCATCACCTAGTTTCAAGCGATAATCTCGACGAATTTGGGCTGCACGATCTAACACTGATTCTGTCAATGATACGCAGTTAAGAAGCCTCAAAAATTCTCGCATCTCATTCGCTTGTTCTTCTGTCAATGCCGGGTAACAAAGTAACTCCACCCAACTAATCGGACAGTAAAATGCCTCTGCATCTCCAGCTTCAATCTCATCAAATATAGGCTGAACTTCTGGCCCATCATTGAAGTAGTAAATCAGGATGTTGGTATCGAGAAGATATTTATTAATCATCCCATTCTGCTCTAAGTTGCAACTGGAATTCCAAAGCATCCACACGTTTAGGTAAAAAACCTCGCCATCTCTTTAGAGTTTTCGTCGGCAATCTTTCACTGCTACCCTGAATCTGGGCTGTTACCCGATCGCGCATCAATGCTGACAATACCTCTAAAAGCTGCTGTTGCTCGTCAGGAGTGAGACTTTGAGCCTGACTCAGTACCTCGCTATAAGTAGACATAGGCTTTATGTTGAGATTTTTTGGCTAATTGTCATTATAGCAATGTAGGATCGAGGGAAGTGCGATCGCCCTGATCTTCCCAAAGTACGATCGCCCATCTTTACTTAAGTCTCAAACGGGTTAATCAGTGTGAGTTCAGCAATCCACCGAAAATCCCCTACATTTCTTGTGACTAAAGTTCTGCCATATACCAAAGCTGTTGCCGCAATAATAGCATCCCCAATAGTCATTTTTTTCATCTCTCGCAACAGCACTGCGCGATCGAGTACAGCGTTAGAAATCGGTAGAACCTCCACCACACCAAAAAATTCCTCAAAGTACAATCTATTTTCTTCAGTCAGTCTATGATAACCCAGCACTTCAACGTAACTTATTGCCGATACAACTATGTCATGTTCGCCAATAAACTGCCTAATCTGCGTGTGTTCTGGTTGAGAAGCGTAGATAATAATATTACTGTCAAGCAGCATTATTCATCCCTACCTGGAAGTGGACGATCTTGACGCAACTCTCGCTGCCATTCCACCGGATCGATAATATCAGCAAAGACATTACTTGCTGCAATTTTTTCCAATATTTCAACTATTCTCTGACGGCGAAGCTCAGCACTTAAAGTCGATCGCTCTTCTTCTAAAGTAACGTAAACCCTGACAGGGCGATCGCCTTGTCTTGGAACCTCATTAGCCCATTCTAAAAGGTTTCCCTTCAATATAGCCTCAAATATTCGCTGCATAGCTAATATCAACTATTTTCTATTTTTATTATTATAGCTCTTTGATGACTGGCTCGCCCTTATTTCCCCAAAGCGCGATCGCCCTTCAGTTAATCATAAATTTCTCTCCGGTGTCCAATCTGGTGAATAGTAATCACCTGTAAATCATCATCAAAAGAATAAATTACCCGATAATCACCTACTCTTAACTTAAAGAAACCACCCAGATTAGCCGACAATGGCATAGGAGTAATTTGTTCAAAATTTTCAGCCAACTAATTGATTTTATTGCCTATACGCTCCTGCACAGCCTGAGTCAATCTGTCTTGGTTAACCAGAGCTTCTGCTGTCAACTCAACCGAATAGCTCATTACGATTTCATGCCGAGTTTTTGATAAACTTCCCCAGGTTTGATGCTGTTTTCTCCTGCTTGCTTGCGCTTCATTGACTCTAACAATTTCAGCTTAACTTCTTCCTTAACTTCTAAACCTGCATCAGGATCGCCCAAATATTCTTCTAAACACTGTTCCACGGTATGTCGAATCAAGTCCCGCAGTTGCTCAACTGTCATATCTTTGACTTGCATCTTAATCTCCTAGTTTGTGGGATTATCAATAAATAATACCAAATTTAGTACAGTTGTCCCTGTAACTGAGCTATCCATTCCATGAATCTCTTTCCCTATCGACATATTCTTGAGCATCAATCCCATGCCAAATTTCCTTACCCAAACCTGAGAATTCTAAAATACTGCGCTTGGGCTTGGGAATCACCCGTTGACGAATATGTGCAAATAATTCAGAGATGAGTCGCATTTGCTCATCTGGTGCAAGTTTTAAAACCTGAGTCAGTACCGTGCTGTAAGTAGACATAGACTCTGCATTAAGATTTTTTGGCTGATTGTCATTATAGCAATTTAGGATCGAGGGAAGTGCGCGCGATCGCCCTTATCTTCCAACACCCAACTAATTAACTCACTATGTCAGCGGTTTTCTAAACCGATGTCCATCAGGTTCTACAACCACAAATGCCCCTTTTAGTTCTACTTCAGAATAATTTTCTATAACTCCTGCTAGTTCCTTGTGAACTTCATTCACCATTTTAGGTAAGACTCGAAGGTAAATTACACCTGTTCCGATCGCCCTCACAAAAACAAGATTTCCGTAATCTCTGTCTCGCGTAACTAAGATGCGATTTTCTGCTTGGGCTACTCTCAGTATTTCTTCATCACTTGCTTGCGCTAAACCCATTTGAGCGACAACAATTACATCATGTCCTGCATCAATCAAAAACTTTATGGTGATAGCATACACATCTTAGTCTATCAGAAACTTCATAATTTAAGCTAATGCCAAATGCACATCTTCCGCCGCCACCAGTGCGATCGCATACCGCAAGCACGCCCGAATATCATCCACTTCCAGATCGGGATAGTAGTCTCGGATAATTTCTCCGAAAGAAAGCCCTTCATTTAGTAATTCGAGAGCGTTCTGTACAGTAATGCGCGTACCCACCATGCAAGGCTTACCGAAGTGAATTTGAGGGTTGACGGAGATTCTGTCCATTTTGACCACGCAGCTCTATGTCTCTTCTATTTTAAGTCATCAAGTAGGCGATCGCAACTTGTCTTTTTTTACCAGTCAGCTACTCGCCCATCTCTTCCCAAAGTGCAATTAAACTTGACCAGGCAAATCCAACGCAATTAATAGAGCTTGATTCAGCAGAAGTATTGCTTCATCACTAAGCATTCCTCGTAAACTCAATAAACGAGGTTTAGATAATACCCGTACTTGATCTGCCATAGCGATAGAATCGTTGGTTAATCCACCGTCGGGAGCTTTAATTAATACCTGAGTGGGATAAACTTGTTTACCAGTTTGATAAGTAGTGCAGGGAATAGCCAAAATTACAGGGCTATATGTATTGATTGTAGCTCGACTAACGATGATAACAGGACGGGTTCCTTCTTGTTCAGAACCCTCAACAGGTTCAAGTCGAGCATCATAGACTTCTCCCCGATTCATACAGGAGATTCTCCCAATTGTAACGCTTCCCAACTCGCTACCGCAAACTCAGCCTCCATCTGTAGCACTTGAGCTTGATACTCTGGATCTTGTGCCATTTCAATCAGTGCTGCATCAATTTGCGATCGTTTATCCTGAGTTTGGGTTGTTACCCGATCGCACATCAATGCTGACAATACTTCTAAAAGTTGCTGTTGCTCGTCAGGAGTGAGACTTTGAGCCTGACTCAGTACATCGCTATAAGTAGACATAGGCTTTATGTTGAGATTTTTTGGCTAATTGTCATTATAGCAATTTAGGATCGAGGGAAGTGCGATCGCCTTGATTTTTCCAAAGTGCGCCCTAATACACTTCACGACGATGAGCAATAACAGTCACAACCACCCGCTTTTGCTCATCATCAATGCAATAAAAAACCCGATAATCTCCAACGCGATAACGATAGTATCCAGTTAAGTCGCCTTTGAGTTGCTTAATATTTGGATGACTGCGAGGGTCAGTTTTCAACATCTCAAAATATCGATCTAGCTTGCGTTGTAAAGAAGCTGATACTTCTTCAAAAAACTCCTGAGCATCAAAGCTAAGAACGACTGAATAAAACTTTAGAATTTCATCAGTATTTTCGTTTGAGTTGCTCAACGGTCGTCACCTTACCTGCTGCTATATCTTTTTGGGCTTTATTAAATGCTTCAACAAAACCGGGAATTTTCAATAATTCGTTCGTAGCTTCAGTGCTTTCACGTTCTGATAAATAAGCTAAGAAATCAGCCACAACGAGCAGCCGTTCAGGAGATAAGCTATCTATCGATTGCTTAAGATTTTGGCGAAGTTCTTGAGTTTTTATAGTTTATAGCTATTGAAAATTATTAGAGCTACTGGCTTAATTATACCAGATAGTCTGAAATTCACCAAAGTGCGATCGCCCTTATTTCCCAAAGTGCGATCGCCCTTATTTGTAAACATCTCCCCTAGAATTAATCGCAGTCACGACATATACTTGGTTTTCCCTGTCTTCTACAAAAAGTATCCGATATTTACCTACTCGCAGCCTTAATTTAGGACTACCTTTAAGTTGCTTAATGTCAAGTCCTCGATCATCACTTACTAAAGTATCTAAAGCCTTGACAATTCGTACTTGATCATCCGGTTGCATTCGCAATAAATAGCGTTCTGCTGCTTTCAGGAGAATGTAGTCAGTCAATTTTTTTCTCCAAATAGCTTCAACTTAAGTTCTTGGGAGGATATCCCCCGATCGCGCTTTGCCTGATAATCTTCCCAAGCAGCTTCACTCTCCGCTATTTCTTCTGCTGAAATTACTTCATCATCTTCTCCAACTTCTTCCCGTAACTGAATCATTTTTTTCAAGTCTTCTAATAACCGCAGTTGGTCTACAAGCGTGAGGCTTTTAACTTGATTCAGTACCTTGCTATAAGTAAACATAGACTTGGTTGTAATAGTTTTTGCTTGCTCTATATTATATCTCAATTTAAAATTCTGGGAAATGCGATCGCCCTTTTCTTCCCAAAGTGCGATCGCCAATAACCACAAATCCTTCACGAAAAACCCCAAACACTTGACAACTAATCACCTAAAAAGTTAACTATTTAATAGATCACACCATTGCACCAATGATTTCATACCTAATCTCATTCTCCTGGGGCATTTGCCTGCTACTATCCCTCACAGGCTGGGGAAAAGTCCTCAACCACATCCTTTTTCCCAACCAACGAATAGACTGGGGACAAAGAGCCGCTTGGGGTCTAGCCTTTAGCCTGATCGTTGGTGGTGTATTAAACGCAACTTGGACTATCTCACCAACCACAATTTTAATTTTTGTAGGTTTGGGACTCATTTATTGTCTAGTAGATTTAGTAAATCACAGACAATCAGTCGCCACCAATTTATCACAGCTATTTCAAGAAACTCGCAAAGATAAAATCATTTTAGCAGGCATTGCTACAGTCAGTCTACTGATTTTAATTCAATACGCGGGATGGGTTTATACAGGCAGAGTCAACTTTGCGAACATGGTTTATGCTGATGGGTTTAATACCAGCGATGACTACCACGCTTACTTAGTATTTCCCCACAAAATGCTGCAACTCGGTTCGATGGGCCTAGAGCCGTTTAGCGAACGAAGAATAGTATCTTTGGGGGGGCAGTCATTCTTACATACATTGATTTTAAGCGTACTATCAGACTCTAATTTAAACCTGATTGACCCCGGTTTGCCCCTGATAATTACTGTCGGACTAATCATTGGATTTTTTCAGGAAAATAAAGCCTCAACCAAACGGATCGTATTCACTATTTTATTTTTGCTTTTGATTGCAGTTCCTAAAGCTAACACTACAAGTATCATGCTGCCAGTAGCTTTATTTGTAAGTTTATTCAGGACGCTTGATAGTAAAGAAATAGAACGAAATTCTTGGATTTTAAATGCTTGTGTTATCGCTTTAATCTCCGCAGCACTTTGTACTTTAAAATCTTCCTTAATTCCCGCCTCTGCCATTGTATTTGCAGTTAGCTACATTTGCTATTTTATGAGTTCCAATACCAAACTCAAAGTTGTATGGGAATTCGGGCTAGCGACAGTATTAGTCGGAATATTTCTCCTACCTTGGATGATTTCTTTGTATCAATCTTCAGGCACTTTACTGTATCCTATTTTGGGAAAGGGTTATCACGCCTCCGCCTACGGCATTACATTCAAATCAGGTTCGACACTATTGGGTACTGCTAAAACTGCGATCGCATCTTTCCGAGGCATTTACGTTTTTATACTGATATTGCTCGGCTGTTTGAGCTTGAGCATCCGACCTCTGAGGTTTGGCAATTTACCCGAAGAACGATCGTTCTCGAACCGCCAAGCAGTTGTATCTATGACCATTGCAGCGCTATTGGCAACAGTTGCCGTAGGTGTACTTACCGAAAATGCTGACCCTTTTCGCTATTCATTCTCTCACCTATTCCCGGCAATTATCATATTAATTATGGTCGCCATGACTGATACGGGAGCGTTAAATAAAAACGGGGTTGCTAACTTTTTTATCGCCTCTGTATTTTGTGCAGGTCTCGCAATTAGTTACGATTGGGATATCACCAAGAATACTTATTCAGCTTATGTGAAAAATATTCAATTTGGGATGACAAATCCATCGTTATTTACAGCTCAGCAAAAGTCACAGTATGCAGCACTGCAACAGTCAATTCCACAGTCAGAAATAGTTTTAACAAGATTAGATGCACCGTTTATTCTCGACTTCAAACGTAATCAAATTTTTCTGGCTGACTGGCCGGGGGGAGCGAGTTTACCGCCCGGTATGCCTGCATTCAAAGGCCCTGAAGCCTTGGCAAACTATTTAGTTTCAAAATCTATTAGGTACATAGCTTATTCATCTTGGAGTCTCAATCATCCCGGAGATGTAGATACTTCAGGGCCTGGATTGTCATCTTGGTTTCGACTACAAGCACAACTTTCTCACGACTTTCGGGATAATGTGCAGCAACTTACAAAAAGTAGAAAGAAGCTTTATGAAGACGGAGAAAACTTTGTTCTAGATTTGGGAGTTGAGAGTAAGTAGTAACTATTTAGATGATATAAAAGAGCAGATTAGATATCAAACCCAGTAGCCGAAAATGTCTGGTAGAAACTTCAGCATCTGCTGGTAGCATCTTTAATACTTCTTTCTCGGATAGAAGGCTAAGGTTTTCTTCTTTTGCGAAAAAGTGCTTGCCGAGCAATCTTAGAATAGCTCGAAACCAGGTGGCTGGAAGCCAGTGAATTAAAGGAACAGCAGTGTGGAATTCTACAGGATACCAGCGGTTGGGAGTGGTGATGCAGCAAGTTTTGCCGACACGACAAAGTTCTTGAACAAAAGCTTTTTGTTGTTGGCGGTTGCCGACGTGTTCGATTACGGCAAAACTTACGACTAAATCAAAACTTTTGTCGGGAAATGGTAAGCTTGATCCATCAGAACGGACGTATTTTAAACCGGGATATTCTTCTTCTAAAAATGCAGCATCTTCCATGCCAATTGCGGTGATTTTATCGGGATGTGGATAGAGTTTTTCAAAGAAGTTGCAATCTTCGCGGCGGTCGGAAGTGACTCCTACATCGAGCACTGTTGTGTTGGCGTTTGGATTGGCTAATGCCATGAGTAAATTAAACATTTTTTGGCGAGCATACCAAGATAGTCTAGTTGCGAAACCGCCTAATTTGGGACCAATATACTCGCTAGATTTGTCTTCAGTTACTGTCATATAGATTTGCAATTTTATATTGGGATGGAATGATATCTGTTCCGGCTAATTAGCTGTGATGAAAGTGTTGGTAGTCATTTCTTGAAACTTTTTAGGAATGAAGTCTTGATTACAAACTTAGTTCTAATTAGTTGACTGGACTCGATCGCGCAAAACAACAATCTAACATAGCCAGGACTTACCCACCAATTCTATTTGTAGGGTGCGCACTGCGCACCTTACACAATTGGTAGTGTAAAAATTAAAAATTTGCGTCCAGGAGTGACAGCTTGATTGGCAGTGGCAATTTTCTCCATCACCAGAGCAATTGTGCTACTTTACTGTAGCTAATAGAAGGTGATTTTATGTGGATTTTATTACCTACGTTTTAAGCTCAGGACGCTGAGAAAAAAGCTGGATAAAATCATCTGCAAGCCTACAGTCAGGCAAGTGAGCGAGGGAATTACCAGACGTAAAGTTTTGGAAGGATCTAGGATACCGAAAGCAGTTTCACTCCAGATAGTTAATGACAAGAATGAGCCAATTATTCCAATTAATATGAGTATGACTCCGACAATTAATCCTGTCTCTAGGGTGACGTAGCGAAATATTTTGTTA